>ERZ888423.241-NODE-241-length-58683-cov-15.643822_pt1 | contig 58683 bp, 56 predicted proteins | sample MGYA00520523_ERZ888423 | MGnify/ENA primary metagenome ERZ888423 (study PRJEB32303, sample SAMEA104408611) | aquatic metagenome | biome: Brackish water; feature: Pelagic; material: water | place: Baltic Sea | collected 2014-06-08T10:24:00 | depth 30,27 m ... | reverse complement strand
GTCATCCCCACCTACCGCCGGGAGGTGCGTCGGTGCGCCCGGCCCTGCAGATCCGGTTGTTCGGTGGCACGGGCATAGGCGTCGACGATCTCCGACACCAGCCGGTGGCGAACCACGTCGGCACTGGTGAGGTGGCAGAAGTGGATGTCGGCGATGCCGTCGAGGACGTCCATGGCGGCCCGCAGACCTGATCGGGCGCCACCGGGCAGGTCAACCTGGGTGATGTCGCCGGTTACCACGATCTTGGAGCCGAAGCCCAACCGGGTGAGGAACATTTTCATCTGCTCGGCGGTGGTGTTTTGCGCCTCATCGAGGATGATGAAGGCGTCGTTGAGGCTGCGGCCCCGCATGTATGCCAGTGGCGCCACCTCGATAACGCCGGCACTCAACAGCTTCGGGATCGCCTCAGCGTCCATCATGTCGTGCAGTGCGTCATAGAGCGGGCGTAGATACGGGTCGATCTTCTCACTGAGCGTGCCGGGTAGAAACCCAAGCCGCTCACCGGCTTCCACGGCCGGGCGGGTCAGGATGATCCGGGAGACCTGCTTGGTCTGTAATGCATTGACCGCCTTGGCCATGGCGAGGTAGGTCTTGCCGGTGCCGGCCGGGCCGATGCCGAAGACGATGGTGTTGGCGTCGATGGCATCGACGTAGCGCTTCTGGTTCAGCGTCTTGGGCCGGATTGTCTTTCCGCGCCGCGACAGGATGTCCAGACTCAGAACTTCGGCGGGTGAGGCGTTGTCGGTTCCGGACATCATCGTGATGCTGCGGCGCACCGCATCCGGGGACAGTGTCTGGCCCCCGGCGACAACGGCGATGAGTTCGGCGATCACCCGTTCAGCCAGGGCGACCTCGGCAGCCGCACCGGAGAGGTTCACGGTGTCGCCGCGCACGTGCACGTCGGCGGCCAGATGCGCTTCCAGTGCCCGCAGATTCGCGTCGGCGGAGCCCAGTAGGCCCATGACGAGGTCGGTCGGAACAGTCATGCTGCTGCGAACCTGCGCGGCAGTGCTTGTCTCGCGGGGCGTCACGGGAGTGTTCGATGCCTGCTTTCTCGGTTTTCCCAGTCGAAACCGTCGGCCCAGCCTACCGCTTCGCGGTGTCGATCGACCACCGCGCGGTGAGCGCACCGAGGGCACCGAGAGCGACCGCGGCCGCCGTCGACGTGCGCAGAATGGTCGGCCCCAGCCGCACCGGCACCGCTCCCACGCCGACCAGAGCCTCGACCTCCTGCGCGCTCAAACCACCCTCGGGCCCGACCACTAGGACAATGGCAGCAACCGTCGACACCGGGATTTCCCCTAGGGCGCGGTCCGCCGACTCGTGCAGCACCAGGGCGAGCGCGCCGCCGGAGACCCTTTCACCGAGGTAGCCGCCCAGTTCCTCGGTCGACATCGGGCCGGCCACACCGGGGATCCAGGCCCGCCGGGACTGTCGCGCCGCCGATCTCGCGACCGCTCGCCAGCGCCGTAGGCCCTTCTCGGCGCGTTCGCCGTCCCAGCGGGCCACGCACCGTGATGCCTGCCAGGCAATGAAATCATCCGCCCCGGCCTCGGTCGCGAGTTCGATCGCCAGTTCGGAACGCTCCGACTTCGGGATCCCTTGCACGACGGTCACCGATGGATGCGAAAGCGGTGCGCTTCGCCGTTCATCGACACGCGCCGTCAGGGTCGACTTATCCACGCTCAGGACGACGCAGTCGGCAAGGGTTCCGGCCCCGTCGGAGAGCACCAGGGACTCCCCGGGGCGGATCCTGCGAACCGTGGCGGCGTGAAAACCCTCCTCACCGCCCACCACGGCGGTTGCACCGGGTGCCGGGATCGCCCGCGAATAAAACAGGATGGGGGCCATGGTCGGGGCGCGGGTCAGCGACCGCTGAAGGTTTCCCGCAACCGGCTGAACAACCCACCGCCACCGGAACCCGCGGTGGCGGTCCGGGTGCTGCGCACCGTCGCCGCATCGGTGCCGCGGCCCTTGAACTCGGCGAGCAGCTCCCTGGCCCGGGCATCGAGCCTCACCGGCACGGTGACCTCGATGTGGGCGTGCAGATCGCCCCGGGATTCGGAGCGCAACCGCGGCATACCAAGGCCGCGCAGGGTGATCACCGACGCCGGCTGGGTGCCGGCGGGAACGGTGATCTCGGTGGCACCGTCAAGGATCGCATCCACGGTGACCATGGTGCCCAGGGCGGCATCGACCATCGGCACCGACAGGGTGCAGTGCAGATCGTCGCCGTCGCGCACGAAAACGTCGTGGTCCTGCTCATGTACCTCTACGTACAGGTCGCCGGCCGGACCGCCGCCCGGACCAACCTCGCCCTGGGCCGCCAATCGCACCCGCATCCCGTCGCCGACCCCGGCCGGGATTTTCACACTCATCTCGCGGCGGGAGCGCACCCGGCCGTCGCCGCCGCACCGGTGACAGGGATCGGGGATCACCTCTCCGACGCCGGCACAGGTGGGACACGGCCGCGACGTCATGACCTGGCCGAGCAGCGACCGCTGCACGCTCTGAACTTCGCCCCGGCCGCCGCAGATGCCGCAGGAGGCCGGAGTCGAGTCACCGTGGGTGCCCCGGCCCTGGCACAGGTCGCACAGCACGGCGGTGTCGACGGTCATCTGCTTGGTGACCCCTGCCGCGCAGTCGCTCAACGTCAATCGCATCCGGAGCAGCGAATCCGACCCGGGACGAACCCGTCCGATCGGTCCTCGCGAGCCGCCGCCACCGAAGAACGCGTCGAACACATCACCGAGGCCACCGAACCCGGCGAATCCACCGCCGGCACCCGCGGTGGCCAGCGGGTCGCCACCGAGGTCGACGATGCGCCGCTTCTCCGGATCCGAGAGCACCTCGTAGGCGGTGCTGATCTCTTTGAAAAGTTGCTGAGCCTGTTCGTCGGGATTGATATCAGGATGCAGTTCACGCGCCAGTTTCCGATAGGCGCGTTTGATCTCCGAATCGCTTGCGCCCCTGCCCACCCCAAGCAGCCCGTAATAGTCGCGTGCCACGCCTGAACCTCTTTCGTCACGTCTTGATGGCGCCGGTGTTCAGCCGGCGCGGTTGCCCAGAACCTCGCCGATGTACATCGCAACCGCGGCGACATTGGCCATCGTTCCGGGGTAGTCCATTCGGGTGGGGCCGACGACGCCCATGCCGCCGAAGACCGTCCCGGAGCTTCCGTAGGTGGTGGTGACCACGGACGTTCCGGCCATTTGTTCAGCCTCGGTCTCGTGGCCGATGCGCACCGTCACCTTACCGGCATCCTGCTGTGCGGCCAGCAGCCTGAGCACGACGACCTGCTCCTCGAGCGCCTCGAGCACCGAGCGCAGCGAACCGCCGAAGTCTGCGGTGTTGCGGGTCAGGTTGGCAGTGCCGCCCATCAACAGTCGCTCCTCGGTGTGATCGACTAATGACTCCAATAGAACCGTGGCCGAGCGGCCGACCGCGTTGCTGAGCTTGCCCTCCCGGCCGGTTCCGGCGTCAAGTTGCCTAGCCAGATCGGCCACCGCCACCGAGGCCGCCGAGAGTCTCTTGCCCTCCAGTGCCTGACCGAGTAGTTCCCGGAGCCGCGACAACTGATGGTCGTCGATGGTGTCGCCGAGTTCGACGATGCGTTGATCGACCCGGCCGGAATCGGTGATGACCACCATCAGCAGTCGCGCCGGCGTCAGTGCCACCACTTCGAGACGGCGCACCGTGGACACCGACAGGGTCGGGTATTGCACGATCGCCACCTGGCGGGTCAGTTGCGCTAGCAGTCGGACGGCGCGGCGCAGCACGTCGTCGAGATCGACACCGGTCTCCAGGAACGCCAGGATCGCCCGGCGCTCCGAGGCGGACAGTGGCTTGACCTCGTCGATGCGGTCGACGAACTCGCGGTAGCCCTTCTCGGTGGGCACCCGGCCCGAACTGGTGTGGGGTGCGGCGATGTACCCCTCGGCCTCCAGAACCGCCATGTCGTTGCGAACAGTGGCACTGGAGACACCCAGGTTGTGCCGTTCGACAAGGGCCTTGGAACCGATCGGCTCTTTGGTGGCGACGAAATCCGCGACGATGGCGCGCAGCACCTCGAAACGACGATCGTCAGCGCTTCCCATGGCGCGAGTTTACCGGTCGGGACCCCGGCTTCTTCTCCGCATTCGCCCCGCGGTCAGTCATCGAGCAGATCGCGAACCACGGCGTCGGCCAACAACCGACCGCGGTCGGTCAATATCAACCGCTCGCCGTCACTGATCAAGTTGCCGTCGGCGACGGCGCGGGCGGCGCGGTCGGTCTCCGGGCCACTCAGCTCGGCGAGGGCGAGCCCGCTGCGCAGGCGGATGCCGAGCATGACCCGCTCGATATGGCGAGTGCGGCTGTCGAGCCGTTCGAATCCGGCGACGGCAAGGCCGCCCCGGCTGAGTTTCTCGGCGTAGGCACCGGGGCCCTTGATGTTCCACCATCGGTGGTCGCCGACGAATCCATGGGCACCGGGGCCGGCACCCCACCATTGCCCGCCGTTCCAATAACCCATGTTGTGCCGGCACGCTGCGCCCGGACGACTCCAGTTCGCGACTTCGTACCAGTCCAGCCCGGCAGCCGACAGCCGCTGATCGATGAGTTCATAGCGGTGAGCCAGCACATCTTCCTCCGGTGGCAGCATTTCTCCGTGCCGGACCCGGCGAGCGAGCGCGGTGCCATCCTCGATGAGAAGCGCATAGGCCGAGACGTGATCCACCCCGGCGGCCAGCGCTGCGTCGACCGAGTCCAAAAGCTCGCCGTCGGACTCCCCCGGCGTGCCGTAGATGAGGTCGATGTTCACCTGCGGAAGACCAGCGGCATGAGCCTCGCGGGCCGCCGCGATCGCCCGGCCCGGCGAGTGGGTGCGCTCGAGTGTGGCCAACACCCGGGGCGAAGCCGACTGCATGCCCAACGAGACCCGGGTGTAGCCGGCGGCACGGATACCCGCGAAGAACTCCGGCGAGGTGGACTCCGGGTTGGCTTCGGTGGTGATCTCAGCCTCGTCGGACAGCGCAAAGTTGTCCCGGACCCTGTTCAGCACCGCGGCCAACCGCTCGGCGCCCAGCAGCGAGGGCGTGCCCCCGCCGACGAATACAGTGTCGACGCCGATCGGGCCGATGTGCTTCGCGGCCAGCGTCAATTCGGTCTGCAAGGCCCTCAGCCAGCCGTCGGGCGTAGCGGCGCCCAATTCGGTGGGGGTATAGGTGTTGAAATCGCAGTAGCCGCAGCGAGTGGCACAAAATGGCACGTGGATGTACACCCCGAAGCCAGTGTCCGGCGTGACGGTCAGCCGAGGCAGTTCCGGTACCGCGGCCGAGGTGGTGCGAACCGTCATGACGCCCAGTGTCGCAGAACGCCACTTTGGCTCACCGAACCGCAGCTTTGGGCCGGTTACGCCCCGTGACGCCATTCATGGCAGAATCGCTCTCATGTCCTGTCCCCCAGCCTTCCGGCGCGGTGTCGCGCTGGTGGTTCGGCGGCATATCGACTTCGCCCGCGTGTGCAGCTGTTGTTGTCCGGCCTGACGCCGTAGACCGCCCACCAGATCACCAACTGGCCGCCGGATCTGCACCACCGGACTCACGATCGCCGGTGCTGCGGCTCCACCCGCCCGTTCCCCCCGAAAAAAGACCGCGGCGATTACAGGAGCACATGCCAATGACTCAGCCCCCCGGCAAGACCCGTAGCGAAGGCCAGTGGGCGCTCGGCGAAACCGAACCGCTCAACGCCAATGAACAGATGAAACTCGATGACGATCCGCTCAATGTCAGGGCGCGTATCGAAAGCACTTACGCCCGCGAGGGATTCGACAGCATCGACAAGACCGACCTGCGCGGGCGGTTCCGGTGGTGGGGCCTCTACACCCAGCGCCAGCAGGGCTACGACGGCACCTTCACCGGGGACGAGAACATCGACCTGCTCGAAGCGCCGTACTTTATGCTGCGGGTGCGCAGCGACGGCGGGGCCCTGACCGCGGCGGCACTGCGCACACTGGGCACGATCTCGACCGAGTTCGCGCGGGATACCGCCGACATCTCCGACCGCCAGAACGTGCAATACCACTGGATCCGGGTCGAGGACATGCCCGAAATTTGGAGACGACTCGACGCGGTCGGCCTGGGAACCACCGAAGCCTGCGGTGACTGCCCGCGGGTGGTCCTGGGCTCCCCCTTGGCAGGCGAGTCTCTCGATGAGGTTCTCGACGCCACCCCCGCGGTCGAGGAGATCGTTCGTCGCTACATCGGGAAGCCCGAGTATTCGAACCTGCCACGCAAATTCAAAACCGCGATCAGCGGCCAGCAGGACGTGGTGCACGAGGTCAATGACGTCGCCTTCATCGGTGTCGAGCACCCCGAACACGGCCCGGGTCTGGACCTGTGGGTCGGCGGCGGGCTGTCGACCAATCCGATGCTCGCTCAACGGGTCGGCGTGTGGGTGCCACTGGCCGAGGTGCCCGAGGTCTGGGAAGCGGTCGTGAACGTTTTCCGGGACTACGGGTACCGCCGACTGCGGTCCAAGGCGCGGCTGAAGTACCTCATCAAGGACTGGGGCGTCGAGAAATTCCGGGCGGTTCTGGAAACGGAGTATCTGAAACGGAAGCTGATCGACGGCCCCGCGCCGAAGCCGGTAATCCGCCCGATCGACCACGTCGGAGTGCAGCGACTCCGCAATGGACTCAACGCCATCGGCGTAGCCCCGATCGCCGGACGCGTGTCGGGCACGATCCTGACCAAGGTCGCCGACCTCGCCGAGTGGGCCGGCTCGGACCGCATCCGCTTCACCCCCCACCAGAAGTTGGTCATCCTCGACGTGCCCGACGCGAAGGTCGCCGGCCTCGTCGCCGAATTAGACGCCCTGGGCCTGCCATCGACGCCATCGCACTGGCGGCGAAACTTGATGGCGTGCAGCGGAATAGAGTTCTGCAAGTTGTCCTTCGCCGAAACCCGCACCCGCGCGCAGGTACTGGTGCCCGAACTTGAGAAGCGACTGGCGGACCTCAACGCCGATCTCGACGTTCCGATCACCATCAACCTCAACGGCTGCCCCAACTCATGCGCCCGGATCCAGGTCGCCGACATCGGCTTCAAGGGCCAGGTTCTCGAGGACGGCGACGGTGGAAGCACCGAAGGCTTCCAGGTTCATCTCGGCGGAAGCCTAGGACTCGACAGCAATTTCGGTCGCAAACTGCGCCAGCACAAAGTCACCGGCGCCGAGGTCGGCGACTACATCGAACGGGTGGTGCGACGGTTCACCGAGCAACGCCAACCCGATGAACGCTTCGCCCAGTGGGCAGTGCGCGCAGACGAGAACGACCTGCGATGAGCGCACGTGACGCCGAGTTGCGTGCCCTGGCCGCACGTGGTGCGGCTGAACTCGACGGTGCCACCGCCGCGGAGTTGCTGGCGTGGGTCGACACCCATTTCACCGGTGAGTACGTGGTGGCCTCCAACATGGCCGACGCGGTGCTGATCGACCTGGCTACCAAGGTTCGCCCCGGCGTCGACGTGCTGTTCCTCGACACCGGTTACCACTTCGCCGAGACGATCGGTACCCGAGATGCGGTCGAGTCCGTCTACGGCGTCAACATCGTCAACGTGACGCCGGAGCACACCGTCGCCGAACAGGATCGGATGCTCGGTATGGATCTGTTCGCCCGCGACCCCGGACAGTGCTGTCGGCTACGCAAGGTCACCCCACTGGGCGCAGCACTGCGGAATTACGCGGCGTGGGTAACCGGTATCCGGCGGGTGGAGTCGGCTACTAGGGCCGATTCTCCGCTCATTACCTTCGACGAGGCCTTCAAACTGGTCAAGGTCAACCCACTTGCCACCTGGACCGACGAGGACATGCAGTCCTACATAGAGGCCAACGGCGTGTTCGTCAATCCCCTTGTCCAGGAGGGCTATCCGTCGATCGGCTGCGCCCCGTGCACCGCCAAACCCGCTGACGGTGCCGACCCGCGAAGCGGACGGTGGCAGGGATTGGCCAAGACCGAGTGCGGGCTGCACGTCTCATGAGGCTGGTGCTGACCGCACACGGCAGTGCCGACCCCCGATCGGCGGTGACCACCCATGCGGTTGCCGACCAGATCCGGCGGCAGCGCCCGGGCCTGGAGGTGCAGGTGGCTTTCTGTGAGAAGAGTGTCCCCAACCTGCGCGACGTACTGATCGAATTGCGGGGACCCGCGGTGGTCGCCCCACTGCTGCTGGCAAGCGCTTTCCATGCCCGCGTCGACATTCCGGCCATCATCGCCGACGCTGGAGCCGACGTCCTCGTGGCCGACACCCTCGGGGAGGATCCACGGTTGGTGCGCGTGTTGCGGCACCGACTGGATGAACTGGCATTCGACCAGGATCCGGCGGACACCGGCGTTCTGGTGGTAGCGGTCGGCTCATCACACTCCGATGCGAATGCCGGCACCGCCACCATCGCCGGTGCCCTCGCTGCCGGTGGCGAGTGGGCCGGCGTGCGGGTGGCCTACGCCACCGGACCGGCACCGTCGGTGAATGCCGGCATCGAAGAACTCCGGGAACTTGGTGCGCGGCACGTAGTCCTGGCACCGTGGTTCATTGCGAACGGCCGGATCACCGACCGGGTTGCCGCGATCGCCTCAGCCGCAGGGATGCCGATGGCCGAACCTCTCGGCGCTCATGCATGGGTCGCGGAGACCGTGCTTGACCGTTTCGATCAGGCGGTCGCTCAGCGCCGCGCGGCATAGGCCGTCCCGAACAATTCAGCCGGGAGTGCGATCGGCCCCATCGGCGCCGTCTGCCCCGTCGGCCCCGTCTGCGCCATCTGCGCCATCGACTCCATCGGCGCCGCCAAGGCCACCTTTACCGCCCTGACCGCCCTGACCACCCTGACCACCCTGGCCACCTGCGCCGCCCTTGCCGCCTGCGCCGCCCTTGCCGCCTGCGCCGCCGTTGCCGCCTGTCATCGTCTGCTCCCCACTGATAGATGGTCCGTTGGTCACTGCTGGTGCGATCTGGCCGTCCACCGGGGTCACGGTCCGGGTGCAGGCCCCGCCGGTGGTCACCGCGACAACGAGCATGCCCGCGCCGAAAACCCGCCTGAGCAAACCTCGCCGGGCTGTGGTCATGGTTAATCCTCCCTGTGAGCTTCGAACCCTACTGCAGGTGGCCCAACGAGCTAGGGCCGCGATTGCTCCACGCCGGCAACCGGCGGAATCCTGGTTGCGCGAACGTATACCGTGTCGCCGTCCCGCAGGGCCAGAGCCTCGGCGTCGCCGCGGGTGATCTGGGCCACGAACGGCGCCCCGGTGGTGGCACTGATCAGTTCGACCCGCACTTCAAAACCGAGATAGACCACCCGCTCAATCGTGGCCCGGATGACCCCGGTGCTCTCCGCGGTGCCATCGCCGGCCGCTATCGCCATTTCTGGAGTGCGGCCGACCCGGATGTCATGCGGGCGCACGAGGATTCCGTTCAGCGAGGAGACCGTGCCGAGAAACGACATCACGAAGGCATTGGCGGGACTGTCGTAGACCTCGGCGGGTGTGCCGACCTGTTCGATACGCCCCTTGTTGAGCACCGCGATCCGATCGGCCACATCCAGGGCCTCGGCCTGGTCATGGGTGACGAGCACGGTGGTGACGTGAACCTCGTCGTGCAAACGCCGCAACCACGCGCGAAGATCCTCCCGAACCTTGGCGTCCAGTGCCCCGAAGGGCTCATCCAGCAGCAGCACCTGCGGATCCACCGCCAGCGCACGCGCCAGAGCCATCCGTTGGCGCTGGCCCCCGGAGAGTTGATTGGGATACCGGGTCTGAAATCCGGCCAGGCCGACCACTTCGAGCAGATTGTCGACCCGGTCCTTGATCTCGGATTTAGCCACCTTGCGGATCTTGAGACCGAAGGCGACGTTATCGCGCACCGTCAGATGTTTGAAGGCCGCGTAATGCTGAAACACGAAACCGATTCCGCGTCGCTGCGGCGCGATGTTGGTCACGTCGCGACCGTTGATCGTGATGGTGCCGCTGTCCGGGGTGTCCAGACCAGCAATCGCCCGAAGGAGCGTGGACTTTCCCGAACCACTGGGGCCGAGCAGGGCGGTCAACGAACCCGCGGGCACGACGAAATCGACGTTGTCCAGCGCGACGAAGTCCCCGTAGCGCTTGTTGGCTCCGCTGACGGTGATCGCGTTCGTCATCAACCCACCCGCCCGCGTCGTGCGTCCAGCGCTACCTGGACGATGAGCACAACCACCGCCACCATCATCAGCAGTGTCGAAATCGCGTACGTGCCGTATTCGGCGCCGCGGTTGTATCGATCGGACACCAGCAAGGTCAGTGTCTGCGAGGAGCCGGGCAGGTTGGACGACACCATGATCACCGCACCGAACTCGCCGAGTGTCCGGGCAATCGTCAGCACGATCCCGTAGGTGAGGCCCCACCGAATCGACGGCAAGGTGATTCGCCAGAACGTCTGCCACCAACTCGAACCCAACGTCGCCGCCGCTTCTTCCTGATCGGTGCCCAATTCGTGCAGTACCGGTTCGACCTCACGGATTACGAAGGGCACGGTGACGAAGATGCTGGCTAAAACGATGCCCGGCAGACCGAAGATGATCTTCAAACCCAGGTTGTTCTCCACGGAGCCCAGCAGGCCTGCGGTCCCCCACAACAGAATCAGCGCCACGCCGATGACCACGGGCGACACGGCGAATGGCAGATCGATCACGGCCTGCAGGATCGCTTTCCCGCGGAACCGTTTGCGCGCCAACAGCAATGCCGTCGCGACCCCGAATACGACATTGAGAGGAACGACGATCGCGACGACCAGCAGCGAGAGTTGGAGCGCCGAAATCGCGGCCGGTGTGGTGATCGACGCATAGAACGCCCCGAAGCCCGGGGCGAACGTACGCCATCCGATCAGTCCGACCGGAACCACCACCAGAACCAGAACGTAGGCCAGTGCGATGAAGCGGCTGAGATAGCGCGCCGCGGGCGAGAGAATCACGGTGCCAGTTCCTCCCGCTTGGCGGCCCGCGAACCAACGGTCCTCAACACCAACAGGACTAGGAACGAGACTGCAAGCAGCACGATGGACACCGCCGCCGCGCCGGTGCGGTCATCGTTTTCGATCAGTGTGCGAATCCACTGCGATGTCACCTCGGTCTCACCGGGCACCGCACCACCGATCAGGACCACTGAGCCGAATTCGCCGATGGCCCGGGCGAATGCCAGCCCCGCACCGGACAACAGCGCGGGCAATAGCGCCGGCAGGATCACCCGGGTGAAGATCGCCGGGTTTCCAGCGCCCAGCGACGCCGCGGCCTCCTCAACTTCGCGGTCGAGTTCTATCAACACCGGCTGAACGGATCGAACCACAAAGGGCAGCGTGACGAACAAAAGCGCCACCCCGATACCCCACTTAGTGTGCTGCAGTTGAAGATTGACCGGGCTACTGGGTCCGTACAGTGCCAGCATCACCAGACTCGCGACGATGGTGGGCAGCGCGAAGGGCAGGTCGATCACCGCGTCGATGAGACGTTTGCCGGCGAAGTCGTCTCGGGTCAGCACCCAGGCGACCAGCAGTCCGAATACCGCGTTGATGCACGTGACGCCGATGGCGACAGTCAACGTCACCCGAAAGGACTCCAGTGCAGCGGGCGCGGTGACGGCGGACCAGAACGCGGTCGAGCCACCACGCGCCGACTGCCACACGATCGCGGCCAGTGGCAGCAGCACGATCACGCTCAGCCAGATCGACGCGGCGCCGGCCAGGGCCGGGGTCGAACGATCGCGGCGCACTGCGCGAACGGCCACCGTCATCCGGTGGCTTTCTTGTAGATGGTGGTGATGGCGCCATTTTCCTTATCAAACAGCGCCGGATCCACCGTGCCCCATCCGCCCAGGTCATCGATAGTCCACAATTTTTGGGACGCAGGGAATTCGGCGGCGAAATTCGCTGCGACCGCGGGATCCACCGGCCGGAAACCGGCCTGCGCCCAGATCGTCTGAGCCTCGGGCGTGAACAGGAAATTATTCAACGCGCCCGCCTGCTCCGGATGGGCGCTAGTGGTCACCACGGCCACCGAATTCTCGATCTTGAAGTTCACCGGCGGGTTGACATGCTCGACAGCAACGTCGCCCCGCTCAGCCGCCTGACGCTCGATGTGGATGGCCTCGTTCTCATAGCTGAGGAGAACATCTCCGGTGCCTTGGAGGAACACGTCGGTGGCCTCGCGGGAGGATCCCGGCCGGGTCGTGACGTGGTCGGTTACCAGTCGGCGCACGAAGTCCAAGCCGGCCTGCTGATCGACGCCGCCATCGCTCTTCGCCGCATACGGCGCCAGCAGATTCCACTTTGCCGACCCGGAACTCAGCGGGCTGGGGGTGACGACCACGATGCCCGGTCGGACCAGATCGTCCCAGTCGGCGATGTTCTTCGGATTGCCCTTGCGGACCACGAGGGACACCACCGAGCCGAACGGGACGCCCGCGGTGACGCCGGCGTTCCAATCGGGCGCGACCTTGCCGGCTTTGACCAGACGGGCGACGTCGGGCTCGACGGAGAAGTTGACGATGTCGGCGGGTTTGCCGTCGGCGACGGCGCGGGACTGATCACCGGAGGCTCCGTAGGAGGTCGTGACGTCGACACCGGTGCCCTCTGCGGTGGCGGCGAAGGCGGGGATGATCTTGCTCCATCCCGGTTCCGGGACCGCGTAGGCCACCAGGGTCAAGGTGGTGTCCGCCTTCGGGCCGCTGCCCCCGCCGACCACGTCGCTGGATCCGCCGCCGCAGGCCACCAGCACTGTCGCGACGGTCGCGACCACCGCGGCGATACGAGTTCGGCGCGCAACTGTCGAGAATGGGGTCATGGTGGACCTCTCTCATCGGGTGGTCGTTGGATCAGACCCGACGGAGTGGCTGTGGCTTCTCAAGATCGGTCGTCACCGGCACCAGACCGCGGGCATGGGTGTCAGCGACAACAGGAGGCAGTGGCGAGGGCGCGTTTACCGACGCCGTGGACCGCCCAGAGATGGCAGGTCACCGATCGCATTGGCCGAGACTAACACCCGGCCCGCTATCGCTTCGCCACCACCACCGCGGTGACGTCACTGAACCTGGTCACTGAACCTTGTAGATCCAGATCATGTTCGAAGTGAGTTCACCGGTGTCGGTCCACCGGTATTCGCGAGCCACCCCCTGGCCGATGTACCCGCGGACGAATTCCAGCAGTGCTTCCCGGGTGATGGCGCCGGAGTCGATGCCCTTCAGCAGGATGGCGGCCAGGTCGTAGGCCTCAACACTGTAGGTTCCGGGAGCCTGGCCGAACTCAGCGGTGTACGCCTCGGAGAAGCTAGTCGGCGCCGGACCGCAGGGGCATGAGAGGACGGCGCCCTTGGCAGCCTCACCCGCCGCCCTGACGAATTGAGGGTCTTTGAGGCCGTCGGGGCCGGAGAACAGGCCGGTGTAGCCGGCGTCGCGCAACTGCTGGAGCAGCAGTGCGGCCTCGGTGTAGTAGGAGGCGTAGACGACGACGTCCGGTGACTGGTTCTTGACCTGGGTCACCGCGGCGGAGAAATCTTTGTCGCCCTTCTTCACCGAGATGCTGCAGGCCGTGTCGGTGATCGGACCCAGGGTCTGGCGAACCGCGTCGGCCTGCCCGACACCGGCGTCGGTGCTGTCGTCGATCACGCAGGCCTTCTTCACCCCGACCGAGTTCTTCAAATAGTTGGCCAGCGACGGCCCCTGCACCGCGTCGCTGGACAGGCCGCGGAAGAACGTCTTCCACCCCTGCTCGGACAGCGAAGGGTTGGTGGCCGCCGGGGTGAGGGCGACGAGGCCAGCCTGATCGAACACGGATCCGGTCGCCTTTGTCTCACCGGACCAGGTCGGGCCGACCAATCCGACGATGGCCGCGTCGTCGACGATCTGCGGGGCGATAGCGGTCGCCTTCTGCGGGTCGCCCTCGGTGTCGAAGGCCTTGAGTTGCACCTGGCAACCGGGGTTGGCCGCATTGTGCTGGTCGACGGCGAGTTGCGCACCGTCCCTGACGTTTCCACCGAACGGGGCATCCGCGCCGGTAAGGGGACCCGCCATCGCAATCGTCAGCGGCGGGCAGGTGGCCGTGCCGTCGCCGGCCGGGTTCAACGGGGCCGTGCCGGTCGCCAGCGTGACCTCGTTGCCGTCGCCGTCGATCGGCATCTGCGCGACGATCTGCAGATCGGTCTGCGCCGCGCTGCCATTCGCCGCGTTCTCCGTCGGAGCCGACTGCGTGCAACCGGCGACGGCGAGCACCGCTACCGCTGCGGCGGCTGCCATCCCGTGTCGAGTCATGTCAACGCGCATTTTCCACCCTCACCCAGACGCCGAGCCCTCGGTCGGATGCCGGCGGTTGGATCGGATACTAGCGGTTCAACAGCCACACCAGCACGATCAGCACGATCAGCGCCACCAGCGCGAACCGCACCCGTGATCGTGGCAGTCCGGTCATCGACGCCGGCCCTGCCCTGCGCGCAGACGCCGCACCGCCGAAATGCCATTGCCAAGAATCGCATCCATCGCCACTGCGATCCCGTAGGCCAGCCCTAGAACCACCGGCATGACGATCACGGTCTGTAGCACGAAGCCCCGCCCGGACAGCCACAGTTCGGCCGCGTCCCACCAGTTCAGGAATCCGGCCACCCGGCCAGCCTATGCCCGAGACACCATCGGTGGAGTTTGTGGGCCGATCGGTGGACGCCGAGGGCGCCACCCGCCATGATGACCTGATGGTTCTGCAGGTCCAGCCCGCGGGTGCGGATGTCGCGCCGATGCCCCACCCTCCGACCGGTCAGCAGCGCAGCCCGTTTCCACCGATTGCCGACTATGCGTTCCTGTCGGACTGCGAGAACACCTGTCTGATCTCGGCAGCGGGATCGGTGGAATGGATGTGTGTGCCCCGCCCCGACTCCCCGAGCGTGTTCGGGTCGGTCCTGGATCGCGGCGCCGGGCACTTTCGGCTCGGCCCGTACGGGGTCTCGGTACCCGCGGCCCGGCGCTACCTGCCGGGCAGCCTGATCATGGAGACGACATGGCAGACCCATACCGGCTGGTTGATCGTGCGCGACGCGCTGGTGATGGGGCCCTGGCACGACATCGAGACCCGGTCACACACCCATCGCCGCACCCCGATGGACTGGGACGCCGAGCACATTCTGTTGCGCACCGTGCGATGCGTGAGCGGCACCGTGGAACTGGTCATGAACTGCGAGCCGGCATTCGACTACGCCCGCAGCACCGCCACGTGGGAGTACTCCGCCGGCGCCTACAGCGAGGCGACCGCCCGAGCCCACACTGATCCGGATTCACACCCCGCGCTGCGACTGACCACGAATCTGCGGCTGGGACTGGAGGGCCGGGAAGCGCGTGCACGAACCCGACTCAAGGAAGGCGACAATGCGTTCGTGGCGCTGTCCTGGTCAACGAATCCTTCACCGCAGACCTACGAGGAAGCCGTCGACAAGATGTGGCAGACCAGCGAGGCCTGGCGGCAGTGGATCAACATCGGTCAGTTCCCCGATCATCCATGGCGGGCCTATCTGCAACGCAGCGCACTGACCCTCAAGGGCCTCACGTATTCGCCTACCGGAGCACTGCTGGCCGCCAGCACCACTTCCCTGCCGGAAACACCTGGTGGCGAACGCAACTGGGACTACCGCTACGCGTGGGTGCGCGATTCCACATTCGCACTCTGGGGCCTCTACACGCTCGGATTGGACCGCGAGGCCGACGACTTCTTCGCTTTCATCGCCGATGTGTCCGGCGCCAACAACGGGGAGCGCCAGCCACTGCAGGTGATGTACGCCGTGGGTGGTGAACGCGAACTCGTCGAAGAGGAACTGACTCATCTCTCGGGCTACGACAACGCCCGCCCGGTCCGAATCGGTAATGGCGCCTACAACCAACGCCAGCACGACATCTGGGGCACCATGCTGGACTCGGTTTACCTGCACACCAAGTCGCGGGAGAACGTCTCTGATCAACTCTGGCCGGTGCTCAAAGAACAGGTCGAGGAGGCGATCGAACACTGGCGCGAACCCGACCGCGGTATCTGGGAGGTGCGCGGCGAACCTCAGCACTTCACCTCATCGAAGGTGATGTGCTGGGTGGCCCTGGACCGCGGCGCGAAACTCGCGTCGCTGCAGGGTTCGACCGGCCACGAACAGAAGTGGCGGGTGATCGCCGACGAGATCAAGGCCGACATCCTGTCCAATGGTGTGGACTCCCGAGGCGTGTTCACCCAGCGTTACGGCGACCCCGCGTTGGACGCCTCGCTGCTCCTGGTACCGCTGCTGCGGTTCCTACCGCCGGATGACCCGCGGGTGCGAGCCACCGTGCTGGCCATCGCCGACGAACTGACCGAGGACGGCCTGGTGTTGCGCTACCGCGTGGAGGAGACCGACGATGGCTTGTCCGGCGAGGAGGGCAGTTTCACCATCTGCTCGTTCTGGCTGGTCTCGGCACTGGTGGAGATCGGCGAAGTGAGTCGGGCCCGACACCTGTGCGAACGGCTGTTGTCATTCGCCAGCCCACTGCACCTCTACGCCGAGGAGATCGAGCCACGCACCGGCCGCCACCTGGGCAACTTCCCGCAAGCCTTTACCCACTTGGCGCTGATCAACGCGGTGGTTCACGTCATCCGGGCTGAGGAACTCGCCGACGGGACCGGGGTGTTCCAGCCGGCCAACTCGCCGCAGTAGCGCTCAGGGGGATTCGTTCAAATTGTCCAACATCGCCTGGGCAAGATCTCGGGCCCGGGTGGTGGCGACCCGCAGGGTCGGTTCCGGAGCAGTCACGGCGACATCGACATCGACGATGCAATCCGCCGACAACCCGACCGCGTGCTCGGTGGGAAAGCCGGCGTCGGTCTCGCCATCTCCGCTGAGAATCGTCGCTGACAGGATCGGACCGTCCACGGCCACATTGGTGACCATGAGTCCGAGGTCGGCCCGACCGGTATCGGCCGCACCGGTGTCGGCGGTCCCGCCGGTGTTGATGCTGACCCGGCCGCCCTCGCAGGATCGCCACCGCGTCACGAATACGGAAAACATTCTGGAGGCCTCGGCGTCGGAGGCGAACCGCACCACACCGGTGTTGACACTGGAGACCGTCTGCCCCTGGCCGAATCGGGCGAAATCCTGCCAGGCCACCGCACGCACGTCGCCCTTTTCATAGACCCACCGCATGAGCGGCGCGATCACACCGAGGCATTCGATCGGATCCACAGCATCGTCACCGCGAATCCCGTTGGGCAACATCTCAATCGAGCCAAGAACCGGCTCACCGGTGGCGTCCAGCGGGTTTCCCACCGCGAACTCCACCTGTTCGACGGTCGGCAGGACCTGCTGCAGGGCGGCCGGGTGCTGAGGCAATGCCGAACCGTCGACGGCGGAGGAGCAGCCGGAAAGGACCACGATCGCCACAATGGCGCAGACGCCCCGTGAGCGGCATCTGCGAGCAACTGAAGAGTGCCCTGTGATGGCCCCTACTTCCGAGTCTTGTCTGCGGGCTTATCGCCGGCCGCGTCGGTGGACAATGCCGCGACGAAGGCTTCCTGCGGCACTTCGACCCGACCGATGGTCTTCATCCGCTTCTTGCCCTCCTTCTGCTTCTCCAGCAGCTTGCGTTTCCGGGTGATGTCGCCGCCGTAGCACTTCGACAGCACGTCCTTGCGGATGGCCCGGATGTTCTCGCGGGCAATGATCTTTGAACCAACAGCCGCCTGAATCGGCACTTCGAACTGCTGGCGTGGAATGAGCTCCTTGAGCCTGGTAGCCATCCGCTGGCCGTAGGCCTGGGCCGAGTCCTTGTGCACGATGGCACTGAAGGCGTCGACGGCCTCCCCCTGCAACAGGATGTCGACCTTCACCAATGCGGCCTCCTGTTCACCGGCTTCCTCGTAGTCGAGGCTCGCGTAGCCGCGGGTGCGCGATTTCAGCGAATCGAAGAAGTCGAAGATGATCTCGCCCAGCGGCATGGTGTAGCGAAGCTCGACACGCTCCGGCGAGAGATAGTCCATGCCGCCGAGTTCACCGCGGCGCGACTGGCACAGTTCCATGATCGTTCCGATGAACTCACTCGGTGCGATCACCGTGCACTTGACCACCGGCTCATAGACCATCGGGACCTTGCCGTCGGGCCAGTCCGAGGGGTTGGTGACGACCTTCTCGGCACCGTCCTCACCGACGACGCGGTAGACCACATTGGGCGAGGTGGAGATCAGGTCGAGGTCGAACTCGCGTTCAAGGCGTTCGCGGGTGATCTCCATGTGTAACAGGCCGAGGAAACCGCACCGAAAGCCGAAGCCCAGTGCCACCGACGTCTCCGGCTCCCACACCAGCGCCGCGTCGTTGAGCTGCAATCGCTCCAAAGCGTCGCGTAGGTTGGGATAGTCCGACCCGTCCACCGGATACAGGCCCGAGTACACCATGGGCCTGGGCTCTCGGTACCCCGTGAGCGCCTCGACGGCACCGTGTCGAGCGGAAGTGACGGTGTCGCCGACCTTGGATTGGCGAACGTCCTTGACCCCGGTGATCAGGTAGCCCACCTCGCCCACGCCGAGGCCTTCGGTGGCTTTGGGTTCGGGCGAGACGATGCCCACCTCGAGCAGTTCGTGGGTGGCGCCGGTGGACATCATCTTGATTTTCTCGCGCGGCGTGAGCGTGCCGTCAACCACGCGCACGTAGGTAACCACACCGCGGTAGATGTCGTAGACCGAATCGAAGATCATCGCGCGCGCCGGGCCGTCGGCGTCGCCGACGGGCGCGGGAACCAGACGAATGACCTCATCAAGCAGTTCGGCGACACCGGCACCGGTTTTGCCCGACACCCGCAGGACATCGCCGGGTTCGCAGCCGATGATGTGGGCGAGTTCGCCGGCGTAACGGTCCGGATCGGCCGCCGGCAGGTCGATCTTGTTCAGGACCGGGATGACCGTCAGCCCACGGTCTAGAGCGAGGTAGAGATTGGCCAGGGTCTGCGCCTCGATGCCCTGGGCGGCGTCGACCAGCAGCACCGCCCCCTCACAGGCCTCCAGGGCGCGGGAGACCTCGTAGGTGAAGTCGACGTGACCGGGGGTGTCGATCAGATGCAGGACGTAGTCGGTTCCGCCGACCGTCCAGGGCAACCGCACATTCTGGGCCTTGATGGTGATCCCGCGTTCCCGTTCGATGTCCATCCGGTCGAGGTACTGGGCGCGCATGTCCCGGTCGGCAACCACTCCGGTCAATTGCAGCATTCGGTCGGCCAGCGTCGACTTCCCGTGGTCGATGTGAGCGATGATGCAGAAGTTTCGGATCTGCGCCGGCGCGGTGAACGTCCGGTCGGCGAAACTGCTGATGGGAATCTCCTGGTGAGCGCTACTCAATCGCGGTTTTCACACGGGTCGTGCGGTGAGTTCAGCGTATCGACTCCGGGGCACCCGAACCCAATCGCGACGCGCCGTGGAGTTTCGCTGACCGCCTATGCTGTCGACCATGACGTCGCCGTGGAGGACGTTTCAGCGACTGGCTGAGCACCTGGTGTTCAACGAGGCTCCGAAGTTGCTGCGTGGGTTGGTGGACCCAAACTCGATACCGCGAACGCTCCAGCAGGGGTTGAGGATCGGCCTGGAGGCGCTGGTGGCCACCGCCGTGGCCGTCCCTGCGCAGACTGCCATCCCGGCGGGCCGACCGATCACCAGCAGCAGTCTGCCCACCGCCCATCGGGCCCGAACCGTGGTCTACGCACCGGATCTTGACGGCCGCGCCGATCCGGGGGAGGTCGTCTGGACCTGGGTGGTGTTCGAGGACGATCCAACTCGAGGCAAGGACCGCCCGGTGCTGGTGATCGGCCGCGAACGCGAGGCCCTGCTGGGGCTGATGCTCTCCAGCCAATCGCACCACGGTGAGGATTCGGCCTGGATCAGCATCGGATCGGGGAGTTGGGACTACGAGGGCAGGCCCAGTTGGGTGCGCCTGGATCGAGTTCTCGACGTTCCCGAGGAGGGCATCCGGCGGGAGGGTGCGGTCATGGAGCGCCACATCTTCGAACTCGTCGCAGCACGGCTTCGGGCCGAATACTCCTGGACCTGATTGGTTCGGTTCAGCCGCCCTGGGTGATGTAGGCCTGCAGTTGTTGCCGTTCGGCCATCATCTCCTCCATCCGACTCTTGACCACGTCACCGATACTCACGATCCCGGCCAGACGCCCGTTCTCCAGGACCGGGACGTGGCGCACCCGGTTGTTGGTCATCAGAATCGCCAGATCGTGCACTCGGTCGTCGGGACCGCAGGTCAGCACCAGGGCGCTCATCACGTCGGCGACCGGCCGGTGAAGGAGGTCCGGGCCGTATTGGTGGAGCCCGCGCACCACGTCACGCTCAGCCACGATGCCGACCACTCCATCGGCATCGATGACCACCATGGACCCGATGTCGTGCTCCGCAAGGTCGGCGAGCAGTGCGGCGACCGTCGTCGTTCGGGTGACGGTTGCCACCGCCGTTCCCTTGCCGCGCAGAATGTCAGCGATACGCATGGCCACCTCCTGTGATGGATCTCACGCCCAGGCTACGGCTTAATGCCCGCGTCCGGAAGGGAAACAGCTACCGCGATACCCCGCCCGACAGTCACCACTACGATTACGAGTCACCATGATCGAAATCATCCTGACCGGTACCGGCAGTCCGATGGTCGACCCGAATCGGGCCGGACCGTCCACCCTGGTGAAAGCCGGCGAGGCGATCTTTCTTGCCGACTGCGGCCGTGGCGTGTTGATGCGCGCCGCCGCGGTGGGAGTGGGGGCGGCGAACCTGACCGCGGTGCTGCTGACCCACCTGCACAGTGACCACATCACCGATCTGTCCGACGTCATCACCACTCGGTGGATCACTTCGCTAAGCCCGGCCCCGCTGCCGATCATCGGCCCGCCCGGCACCAGGGCGGTGGTCGAGGCCACCCTGGCCGCACTGGCTCCCGACATCTCCTATCGCATCGGCCACCACGCCGACATCACGGCGCCACCGGAGGTCATGGTGACGGAGTACACGGCGGGTCAGGTGTTCCACGACGGGGGCGTGCGGATCATCGCCGCTGCCACGGATCACCGACCGGTGGAACCCACGATCGCCTTTCGCATCGAGTACGACGGGGCATCGGTCGTGCTGGCCGGGGATTCGGTGCCCTGCGGCACTCTCGACGCTCTGGCCAGCGGAGCCGACGCGCTGGTGCACACGGCGATCCGCAAGGATCTTGTCGAGCAGGTGCCCGTGCAGCGACTCACCGACATCCTGGACTATCACTCCTCGGTGGAGCAGGCTGCGGCCACCGCGGCTCGGGCCGGGGTGCAGACCCTGGTGCTCACCCACTACGTGCCTGCGCTGACGGCCGGAACAGAGGATCAGTGGCGCGCCCTGGCCGCTGGCGAGTTCAGCGGTCGGGTGGAACTCGGCGACGACCTGCTTCGCGTCACCGTCGGGTGAATGCTTCGGTCCGAATTGTCAGGCCAGCCTTGTCATCTCGACCACAACATCCAAATCACTGGAATCCTGTCCCAAATATATTCCTTTGAGCGGCGTTACATCGGCGTAGCTGCGGCCGAATCCGACGCTGATGTACTGCTCGTTGATCTCCGTGTCGTTGGTCGGGTCGTAGTCCCACCAACTTCCGGTCCAGGCCTGAACCCAGGCATGGCTCTCCCCCTCGACGGATTCGCCGATCATCGCGTCGCGGTTGGGGTGCAGATAGCCGGAGACGTAGCGGGCCGGAATTCCCATCGAGCGCAACAGGATCAGCGTCAGGTGCGCGAAGTCCTGACACACCCCCTTCCCCTCATTCAGGGCATCCAGTCCGGACGAATGAACGCCGGTCGTCCCCGGTACGTACTGCAGTTCGGAATGGACCCATTTGGCGGTGGCGAGCACGGCGTCGTGGGGTTGTCGGCCCTTAATCAGGCTCTTCGCGGTGCGGTCGATGCGCTTACTAATCGGGGTATACGCATTGGGCGTGAGAACCTCGTGGTAGCGATCGAGCACCACCGTCGACTCCAGATCCGCCCAGTCAACCGTCGCCACCGGAGGTTCTGGCCTTTCGGTCTCGACAACCGAGGACGACGTCACCTCCAACTCGGTGTGCGGGGCATGCAGGTCGAAGGCGGTCACCGTGGTTCCCCAGTAGTCGACGTATCGGTAGGACCGGGTCGCGGGGGTGGTCTCGACGCGGTTGATAATCACGTTCTGGCGCGAATCCGAGCGGGGCGTCAAGCGCGCCTCGTTGTAGGAGGCCGTGACCGGAGTCTTGTAGGCATAACCGGTGGCGTGGACGACCCGCATCCGCCACATCAGCGCTCACCTTTTTCGATCTCACTGGACACCGAGCCGGTGCTGCGGCCGGCATCGGACCACTCCACCCATGGTGCAAGTCGAAAGTACCTCAGCGACAACGCTTCTCCGACGTCTCGGCAGGTAGTCTGAAGTCCTGCCAGTCTGCTTTCCAGGGAGTCCAACAATACTCCGGGCCGAACGAACTCGAGCTCGCTGCGGGCCCGGCCCAGCAGGCGCCGAGCTTCTGCACCGGTGCCGGCCCGATCACTGGGACCGCGCATCAACTCGTCAAGACTGTGCTCGGCGAGCTTGAGGGAGTAGAAGGCCGAGCGGGGGAACTGCCGATCCAGCAGCATGAATTCAATCACCCGGTTGGCGTCAAGTACCCCGCCATGCGTGCGCAGGTAGGTGTCGTGGGCTCCCGCTGCGCGCAGCACGCTGACCCAGGTCGGCGAGGACGCGCTGTCCCCAACCCTGGTAAGCAGTAGTCGTACCGTCATGTCCACCCGTTCCAGTGCGCGACCGAGCACCAGGAAGCGGTAGCCGTCATCGCGGGACAGGGTGGCATCGGCAAGGCCGGCGAACATCGCGGCCCGGCCCTCGACGAAGGTGAAGAATTCGTGCGGACCGAGGCGCCGTGCTGCCCGCTCCCGCTCAGCCAACGCGTTATATGTGGTGTTAAGGCACTCCCACATGTCGCTGGAAATGACTTCCCTTGCCGAGCGGGCATTTTCACGTGCCGCACTGATCGCGTCAATGATCGAGTAGCCGCCCGAGGCTCCACGTTTAAAGGCCACCAGGTCGGTCAGCGCCCACATGTCCAGACCGGTCCTTGGCGGCTCGATTCCCAGGACCTCCAGCAGCGTGCGAGAGGTCTGGTCAGGGTCGGCAGTGGAGTCCTCCAGCAACTGGTGGACGGTGACATCGAGGATTCGGGCGGTGTCATCGGCGCGCTCGACATACCGACCGATCCAGTACAACGCTTCAGCATTACGGGCCAGCATCACCGGACTCCGGTATCGGGGGGCTCGCGCAGCACCGTCTGCTGTTGTTGCTGCTGCTGCTCGTTCATGGCGTGCTGCTGCAACGGGTGCACCTCGGTGGCCACCCCGGACCTGAGCGGGGTCGACCTGGTCGAAGCCTGCTTGGAAACCTGGGTTTTCACTGCCTGAGCGGCGGCCAATTCCCGGGCCGTCGGCGAGGTGCGCGAGGCCAGCACCCAGGTGTCCTTGGACCCGCCGCCCTGACTGGAGTTGACCACCAGGGACCCCTCGGTGAGCGCGACCCTAGTCAAGCCGCCGGGCAGCACCCACACCTTCTCGCCATCGTTGACGGCAAATGGGCGCAGGTCAACATGCCGCGGTGCCAACGTGTCGCCAACTTTGGTGGGCACCGTCGAGAGTTGCACGACCGGTTGGGCGATCCAGCCCCGCGGGTCGGCGGTGACCTTGCGGCGGATCGCGGCCAGTTCTTTCTCCGATGCGTAGGGGCCGAAGACGATGCCGTAACCGCCGGACCCCTCGACGGGTTTGATGACGAGTTCCTCGGCGCGGTCGATCACCTCGGCACGCTCGGAGTCGAGCCAGCAGCGCAGGGTATCGACGTTGGCGAGCAAGGGTTTCTCGCCGAGGTAGTACTCGATGATCGTCGGCACGTAGGTATAGACGAGTTTGTCGTCACCGACCCCGTTACCCACGGCACTGGAGATCACCACGTTGCCGGCCCTGGCGGCGTTGACCACGCCGGCGACGCCGAGGATGGAGTCGGGCCGAAAGTGCATCGGGTCGAGATAGTCGTCGTCGATGCGCCGGTAGATGACATCGACCTGGCGTTCGCCCTCGGTGGTGCGCATGTAGACCGCGTTGTCGCGGCAGACCAGGTCCGGACCCTCGACAAGTTCGACCCCCATCTGCCGGGCCAGCAGTGAGTGTTCGAAATATGCCGAATTGAACGGGCCGGGCGTCAGCAGTACGACGGTGGGATCACTTTCGTTGGTGGCTGCCGCATTGCGCAGCGCCCGCAACAGGTGCGACGGGTAGTCGTCGACCGGGCGAACCCGGTGAGTTCCGAACAGATTCGGAAAAACCCGCGTCATCACCCGACGGTTCTCCATCACGTAGGAGACACCCGACGGCGAGCGCAGGTTGTCCTCGAGCACCCGGAAGGTGCCCTGGGCGTCACGGACGAGGTCGATACCGGCGACGTGAATACGGACGCTATTCGGGGGGCTGATCCCGGCGGCCTCGCGGTGGAAGTGCTCGCAGGAGGTGACCAACCGGCGTGGGATGACGCCGTCGCGCAGAATCTCCTGATCGCCGTAGATGTCATCAAGGAAGCGCTCCAGAGCGATCACCCGCTGGGTTATCCCGGCCTCTAGGCGGGCCCACTCGGCCGCCGAGATCACCCGGGGCACCAGGTCCAACGGAAACGGCCGCTCCTGCCCCGACAGCGAGAAAGTGATGCCCTGATCGACGAACGCCCTCCCGAGCGCCTCGGCACGGGCTTCCAGTTCGTCAGTGCCAGTTGGGGCGAGTTCGGCATAAATACCCTTGTAGGGGGCGCGCGGCTTGCCCCGGCGGTCGAACATCTCGTCGAACGCCGCCAGGTAGGAGCCCATCTCCCGATAACCGCCGAAGATGTGATCTCCGGGAAGGTCCGGGCTGGGAACGGCCGCATCCGCCCCGAGGTTCGCGCTACCGAGGGTCACGCGTCACATAGTGCATGAGACTTGCCGTTTCCGCAGGCTGAGAAGCTCCGCTTTGGGACTATTGGATCCATACTGATATCCTCAGCAGGCGTCGCGAGGGCTCCTGCCCCGGCGTTGACAAGACGAAACCGCCTTCGAACTACTGTGGGGGAAACACCGCGTGGCCAACATCAAGTCGCAGCAGAAGCGCAACATCACCAACGAGCGCCGCAGGCTGCGCAACAAGTCGGTGAAGTCCGCACTGCACACGGCGATCCGGGCGTTCCGCTCCGCCGCCGCCGATGGCGACAAAGACAAAGCCTCGGAGTTGCTGGCAACCACCAGCCGCAAGCTCGACAAGGCCGCCAGCAAGGGCGTCATTCACAAGAACCAGGCCGCCAACAAGAAGTCGGCCTTGGCCCAGACGCTGCACAAGATCTGATCAACTGCCCAGCACTGACCGGCGTCACCGTCGGCCGCCGGCGGCCAGTTCCGCCACCTTCCGCACAGTCTTCTCCAGGACGTAATCGGCATCGGCCGCTGCGCCCTTCACATCGGCGTTGAGGGCGGCAACCAACCGGATCGCGGTCGCGACGGTATCCCGCGTCCAGCGCCGTGACTGCTTCTGTGCCTTCTGGATCTTCCAGGGCGCCATCCCGAGCTCGGCTGCCAGCCGGTAGGGATCACCGGAAAGCGGGCCGACGCGCGCAATGGCATGAATCGCTTCGCCCAGTGCATCAGCGAGCAGGACGTGAGGCACACCGCGCGACATCGCCCAGCGCAGCGCCTCCGCTGAGCCGGCGATATCACCGCCGACGGCTTTGTCGGCGATGTCGAAGCCGGTGACCTCAGCTTTGCCGCTGTGATAGCGGCGTACGGCTTCGGCGTTGACATGACCGCCCGTATCGGCGACCAATTGCGAGCAGGCCGAGGCCAGTTCGCGGATATCGGAGCCGACGGCATCGAGAAGCGCGCCGATGGTCTCGTCGTCGGCTTTAACCTTCAGTGCGCGGAATTCGGCCCTTACGAAGGCGGCACGCTCGGGGGCTTTGGTGATCTTGGCGCACTCATGGGTTCGGGCGCCGAGGTCCCGCAACCGACCGGCCAGCGCCTTGGCTCGTCCACCGCCGGAGTGCACCACCACCAGCACGGTGCCCAGCGGTAGGTCGGCAGCCGCCGAGGCGATCAACGCGACGGCATCCTTACCCGCCTCATCCGCATCCGCGAGGACCACCACCCGCTCGTCGGCGAACAGCGACGGACTCAGCAGTTCGGCAAGCTCATTGGTCGACACGTCACCGGCCCGCAGATAGTCGACCGGCACGTCGTCGGTTCCGGCGGCCGTCCGGGTGGCGCGCAGGATCTGACCCACCGCCCGATCGACGAGGAGGTCCTCCGCACCGAGGATCAGGTGCAGGGGTTCCACCGCCTCACTCATCTGGTGATGGTGTCATGGCCCGGTGATGGTGTCACGGCCCGCCGACGACTCCCGCCACCGACCACGCAACTGCGCCTAACAGCCCCGAAGCCATCCCCAGTCGGAACCACCGCCAGCGGCACAGTACGACCGCCCCCGCCACCGAGACGCCCACGGTGACCACACCCGCCCAGCCCGAGGGCACGGCGACCGCAGCGCCCGGGAATGCCGCAGCGGTGTGCGCCACCTGCAGCAGCCACCACAGCTCGGGTCCGGTGAACCGGATCAGCAGATCGGCGCCTGTGGGCCACAGCGGACACAGGGCGGCTGCGGCGGTCCCCAACACGGTGATCGGTGGAATGATCGGTGCCACAGCAAGATTGGCGAGTACCGCTACCAGGCTCAACTGCCCAGAGATCGCCGCCACCAGTGGGGCGGTGACCAGTTGCGCAGACAGCGCGATACTCAGCGCGTCGGCCAGTGGCTTCGGCCAGCCGCGGCTCGTTAGCCTGGCTGAGATGATCGGCGCCACCACGATCAGAGCGCCGGTCGCCGACACCGACAGGGCAAAGCCGATATCCACGGCCAGTTGGGGCGCGACGATCATCAGCACGATCACGGTGGCCGCCAGAACAGGGATGCCCTGACGGCGGCGGGCCGACAGTACGGCCATCAGCGCGATGGCGCCCATCACCGCGGCGCGCAGCACGCTGGCGGTGGGTTGCACCACGAACACGAACAGCACCAGTGCCAATGCTGCCAGCATGACGGCCGGCCGCGGCCCGATCAGTCCGGCGGTAAGCAGCACCGCGCCGCAGACGATAGTGACGTTGGCGCCGGACACCGCGGTGAGATGGGTCAGCCCCGCGGTGCGGAATGCTGCGATGGTGGTGGCGGTAACGGTGGCGGTGTCCCCCAACACCAACCCGGGCAGGATCGCAGCCTGACCGGGGGGCAGTGCCTCCCGGGCGGCGGCGGCGAAGCGGGTCCGAACCGTGTGGGCCGCGCGCTGGACGTCCGAGGCCCGGCCGAATTCCGGTCGTCCGACGGCGCCGAGGGCAGCTACCGTCAGGTCCCGACGGGTGGGCCGGGAAATCCGGGCCCTGAATCGGCCGGGTTGACCGGGCGCCAATTCCCCGAAGTCCGCCCCCTGCCCGAATACCACCACTCGCCCGGTGACCTCGGCGTCGGCGACGCGAGCCAGGTGTGCCCGGAACATCAGTCGGCCGCCGGCAACCGGACGCGGGCTCTCCTCGGGTAGGACCGTCACCCAGGCGGTCGTGCCGAAAAACTGCCCGATCGGATGGTGATCCACGGCGTGGTCGCGCACGCCGATCGCGACCCCGAACCCGACACCGGCCAACGCAATGCCCAGCAGTCCCCTTCCGGCGGCACGGAGCACCGGAGGCGCGAAGAACGGTCGGCCCCGGCAGACCAACCACCCCGCTCCTGCACCCGAGCAGATCACCGCGATCGCCGGGCCAATGGACCAGACGATGCCGGCGGCGGTGACGAACCAGGCAAACAGGGCCGCAGGCGCCAACCGGAGATCCAGCCGAGTCACCGGCTCCGATGGCACGGTTCAGACCCGCACCAGGGGACGCAGCTTCTCCAACCGGGCCGGGCCGATACCGTCGACCTCGCTGAGTTGATCGACATTGGTGAAACCACCGTTGCCCTGCCGCCAGGCCACGATGGCCGCGGCGGTCACCGGCCCGACTCCGGGCAGTGCGTCCAACTGGTCGGTGGTGGCGGCGTTCAGGTCGAGCGGCCCGGCCGGTGCGGCCGTGGTCACCACCGGGGGTGCTGCGGGCGATCCGGGCCCTACTGAGCTGTTCAGGCTCGCCGGCCGTCCGGCGGGAGTGGCGATGCCCACCACAACCTGTTCGCCGTCGGCGACGCGCCGGGCCAGGTTCAGGCCCACCATGTCCGCCCCGGCGAGCGAGCCGCCGGCCGCGGCGAGCGCATCGGCGATGCGGGCAGTCGGCGCCAGCGTCACCAGGCCGGGCTGGCGCACCAGGCCCACGACGCTGACGACCACCGCCTCGTCGGGCTGAGGCTGCGCGGACTGGGCGGGCGGCCGGCCAGGCCCGGTAGTGGCCGAGGAGACCATTTCGACGGGCGGCAGCTTTGCCGACGCGACCGGTGGAGGGCTCTGGCGGATCAAGGTGAATACCGTGACCAGCACGGCGAACGAGCCGAGAGCACCCAGGGCCAGTACGCCGGCCCGGCCGGGGTCGGCCCGGATGGCGGTCAGCCAGGCAAATCCGCGCGGTGGCTGCCCGTCCGGAACCCAGCTCGGGGCTGGCGGCTCCAGATCGGCGGCGACCCCGTCGAGACCACCGCAGGGATCAGGATCACTGGCTCCCGCGTCACCCGCGGGGCCGTGGCGCACACCCAGGCGGCGGTGCAGGTTGGCCAACGGCTGCTCGGTTCGCATGCGACAACCGTAAAGTCGGCAGCGGACCCAACAACCGCGCGCGCCACCGCGCCGTAACCAGGCTGTGGGCGAATTCCGGACTGTGCAGAACAGGAGATGACATGACCGCGACGACGGCCCGGCCGCTGAGGGTGATCCAGTGGACGACCGGCAATATCGGACGCCGATCGCTGCACGCGATCATCGGCAGACCCGACATGGAACTCGTCGGCGTCTACGCTCACGGCGCTGACAAGGTCGGAGTCGACGCAGCGGAGCTGGCCGGCTGGCCGCTCGGGCCGGGCAGGCCCACCGGCGTCACGGCAACCACCGATATCGACGCGCTGCTCTCGGCCGAACCGGATGCCTGCTGCTACAACCCGCTGTGGCCCAGCATCGACGAACTCGAGCTCCTGTTGTCCGCCGGGGTCAACGTCTGCACCTCCGCGGCCTGGATCACCGGCGGCAAGCAGACCCCTGCTGACCTCGACCGGATCCGAAAGGCCTGCGAACGCGGCGATTCCACCATCTTCGGCAACGGCGCGCACCCCGGCATGACCAACATGGTGGCCATGGTGCTCTCTGGTGCCTGCGAACGCGTCGACGAGATCAGGATCACCGAGTCGGTGGACTGCTCGACATACGAGTCGGCCGCTACCCAGACCTCGATGGGGTTCTCCTGCGATCCGGAAACCCCGGGGCTTGCCGAGAGCGTGGCCCAGGAGAGCGCAGTCTTTGCCGAATCGGCGGCCATGATGGCCGACGCAATCGGCGCGGAACTGGACCGGATGAGCTTCGACGTGACGTTCACCCCGGCCACCGGAGATAGCGATCTGGGCTTCATGACGATCCCGGCGGGCACCGTCGCCGGCGTGCACGGGTACCACCGGGGCTGGGTGGGCGAACGCAACGTGGTCAGTGTCGGATTCAACTGGATCATGGGTGAGCACGTCGTGCCGCCCAAGCCACTGGAGCACGGACACGTCATTCAGGTGTTCGGGGTGCCCAATATGCGCACCGTCCTGCACTGCCTGCCGCCGAGAGACTGGACCGAACCGGGTTTCATGGGGCTGGGCATGATCTATACCGCCATGCCCGTCACCAACGCGGTGCCGATGGTGGTGGCGGCCCGGCCAGGCATCGTGACATTGAAGGATCTGCCACCGGTCACCGGCCGGTTCGCGGCTAGCTGAGTCGTCTCGCATTCGTCGCGGGCCGCAACACGCCACCGGCCACGCGAGCAGCCCCGGCCGACGGACCCTGGATACCCAGCAGCTGCACACCGAATATGTTTACGCACAGCGACGATGCGCAGTTGCCGACGCCAGTTGAGTTCGGCCCGACAATCGCGATGTTGAGTCCGCCACCGGTGTTGTTACCCGAGTCCGCGCTTCCGGAGCCGACCAACACGAAGTTCAGGCCTCCGTTGAGGTTGTTGCCAGAATTGTTCGTACTGTCACCAATTACTGCCATCAGGACGTCACGAGCGCCGCCGCTGACGATACTTCGACCGGAGTTCGTGTTTCCACTGCCCATGAGGACGAGTCCGGCCGCAACGTTTCGATCGCCGCTGATGAGACTGACGGCCGAAAGCTGGTTATTGTCGCCAATAAAGACACGTTGGAATACGGCATTCCCGTTTCCCGTGACGCTTTGGCCTCCGGAACTGGTGTTGCCGTCACCGAGATAGGCCCGGTTGACAACGAGGTTTAGATCACCGGTGATGAACTGCCCCGCCGAACTCGAATTGCCGTCTCCGGCTACAGCTCGATTCGTGACCACGTTACCGTCGCCGGTGACGGTATTCCGCCCAGACTGAAGGTTGGTGCCGCCGGCCCAGACCCAACCACTGACAGCGTTGCGGTCACCGGTGACAGTGTTCTGCCCGACGTTGGTGTTCTGGTCCTCAACACGGATCAGCGCGGTGGCGATGTTGCGGTCGCCGGTGATTAGGCTGATACCGGCAGAGCTATTGCCGTCCCCGACTAAGGCCCCGCTCACGACAAGATTGCGATTGCCGATCGTTCGGGTGCCGCCAGAGGTGGTGTTGGAGTCGCCCAGCCATGGACGGTTTAACACGAGGTTGCGAGAACCATCGATGACGTTTCCACCGGAACTGGCGTTGGCATCACCGATGCGGGGTCGATTGTCGACGACGTTGCGGGTACTGGTGGCACTGGTGCTGTTTCGCCCGACCTGGCTGTTGCCGTCACCAAGCCAGACATGATTTGCCGCGAAGTTACGACTTCCGTCAAGATTATTCTGGCCAGCGGATGAATTGCCGTTTCCCGCGCGAGTCCAGTTGGTGCCGATGTTTCGCGTCCCAACAATGTTGTTGCTGGCTACTTCGCTGTTGTCGTCGCCGATCGCGAACAGGTTGATTCCCGTTCCGGTGTTGATGCCGGAATTGGTGTTGTTGGCACCCTGGATGCCGGCATTAATCCCGAAGCTTGCCTGCCTGGCCGAGGCCTTGGGCCCCGCGACCCGACCCGCTGCTTTCGTCGATGTTCCATTCGATTGCGGTGCGCTCGAAGCGCTTTGCCCGTTGGAGTCAGCTCCGCCAACGTCTGCGTTTGCGACTGGCGAGGCAGCGCCGAAAAGCATCCCTGCAGCGGTTGCGCCGACCGCCGCGCCGGCCAAAACAGCATGTCGAATCAAGCCGGTCGGGTTTAGCAGCACATAGTGTCGCAGGCTCGGGATGAATGCCATTCGGAGAGCTCCTGTTGAACGGAAAATCGAGTCGGAGACCTTGCCACGCTATCGGGTGCGGGCTATTTCGCGCACACGTCGGGTGAGTCACCACGCACCGGTACGTTAACCGGAAGCGTGAAAGTGACCACCGCGTGGGCGTCCTGACCGACCTCGTTGGCAACCAGGTGCGGTACCCCGGCTGGGATGAACACCGCCTGTCCCGCGCCGTAGTTGACCGGTACGCACTCGGCGGCGGTCTGCAGGACGACGGTGCCGATGGTGATGACGGAAACCTCAGGGCCGGGGTGGGTGTGCCACCCACTGCTGGCACCGGGCCCCAACCGCAGCCCCTGCACCAGAAGCGTCGCGTCGCCGTCGGTGTTGATCGAGACCGGCGCGAGGGTGTCACCCCGAGCGATGTCAGTTCGGGTGATGTCCCCATCCGGGGGCGTGGCACCAACCGCAGGCAGCGGCAGTCCGACACACAGAGCCGCGAGAGTTGCCGTCACGACTAGGGGTCCGGTGGCCGAACGATTCCGCATCACAGCTCCCGAGACTAGTAACTTAAGTGCCGGCCCGGCCAATGGGACAGATAGCGGTCGTTAGTCGGGCTGCAATGCCAGGACCACGCCGACCGCACCCGGGCCAAGATGCACCCCGAGTACCGGCCCGAGGTCGGTGACCAAAGCCGGCCGGCAGCCCGGCAGGGCACTGGCCAGCGTCGCGGCCACTTGGGCGGCACCCTCGGGGTTGTTGACGTGGTGGACCGCCAGCCCGGCACGGTGCTCCCCCACAACGGCAAGGACACCTTCGACCATCGCCATCGTCGCCTTGGAGGTGGTGCGCACCCGCGCAGCCAGTTCCAGCTTTCCATCATGGATGCGCAGCAACGGTTTGAGAGCCAAGGCGGTTCCCAGCCACGACGCGGCGGTACCGATACGACCGCTGCGCCGCAGGTTTTCCAATCGCTGTACGACGAGGTAGGCGTGCACCTGCGGCACCGTCGCTTCCGCCTGCGCGACAACGGTATCGAGGTCTGCGCCACGACGAGCGGCGCGCGCGGCGGCCAGCGCGACGAAGCCGGTACCCATTGCGGCCGACTTGGAATCGACCACCCGCACCGCACCGTCGAAATCACGTGCGGCGTGTTCGGCGGCCCCGATTGTGCTCGATAGGGCGGTGGAGATGTGTACCGCCACCACACCGTCACCGTCACTGTCGGCCAACGCCGCGCGGTACACCGCGGTTAGTTCGCTCGGGCTGGCGCCGGCGGTGCTGGCCTTCCGCTGATATAGATCGACCGGGATCTCATCGACACCGTCGCGCAGATCTCGGCCGTCAACCAGAACGTGCAACGGCACGACCCGGATTCCCCATTCGGCGGCCGCGTCGGCGGCCAACCGTGCTGAGGAATCCGTCACCACCATCACCGGCACTAGTCACACTCCGGTGTGACGCCAGCTTCGGCGAGTGCCGTGAGCATCCCCTTGGCAACCGCGCGGTGGGCTTCGAAGTTCCAGTGGATCCCGTCAGGATTGCCACCGCCACCCAGGATGTGCGGCTCAACGGCATCTTTGAGGTCCACCAGGGGTATCCGATGGCGTAGCGCCCACTCGGTGATCGCCGCGACCGTGCCCGGTCGGCCGCTGTGCGCCCTGCCGTAGGTGTCGGCGATGTGGACCGAAGGAAGCGAGGCCACCATGGGGATGCCGGGACGGTTGAAGTCGATTGCTCCGCGGGTCATCTCGAGGTACTCGACACTCAGCCGCGGCGGCAGCGCCGGACGTGCCACCGGGGACAATCGCGGTTGCAGCCAGCCGTACCCGTCCCGGAACCAGCGGCGCAACCATGGCGGCCGCACGTATCGGATCGATTCGCGCAGCGCGGTCGGCAGTGGCGACGGCAGCGAATCCATGCCACTGGTCGCAAAAATCACCGCACCCGCTCGCGGTATCGCTGCCCACGACCGCGGATCCTGGGTCGCGGCCCACCACACGTCGCGGCACGTCCACCCGATGCGGCCAATGAGCTCGAGATCCCAGCCAAGCTCGGAAGCGACGATATTGGGCCATATTCGTGGGTCGTCGGCAGGCAGTCCGCCCTGCGGACCGTAGTAGGCCAACGAGTCGGCGAAGACCAGCAGTGCCGTCCGGGCCGGGATGGGGGCAGGCTCAGAGGACATCGTTGGCAACCTGGGCGGATGCGTTCCAGACATCCAGCCGCCAGCGAAGGTCGGCGAACACCGCCCCGGTGGCACCGTAGCCGGACAACTGCGCCCAACTGGCATTGCCCATCCCGCCCAACACCGGCCAGCTGTCCACCGGCAACGCGAGCAGCGCGGCGGTCAGTGCGGCGATCAATCCGCCGTGAGCCACCAGGACCACCGGACGGTCTGCGTCGCCACTGCCCCAATCTGGTTCTGCAGCAATCAAATCGGCCACCAGTGGGACGCTGCGATCGGCAACGTCAATACGGCTCTCCCCGCCGTGTGGCGCCCAGGCGGCATCATCACGCCAGGCCAGGCGCGCTCCCGGCGAACCCTCATCGACCTGTTGGTGAGTCAGGCCCTGCCAGTCACCCAAATGGGTCTCCCGTAGCCGAGGGTCCTTACGGACCGGTAGTCCGCAGCACCGGCCCAGCGTCGCCGCAGTGTCATAGGCACGCCGCAGATCCGAGGAGACGATGAGCACCGGCTGCCGGGTGGCCAGTACCTCGGCGGCGGCGAGTGCCTGGGCCCGACCCAGGTCGGTCAGATCCGTGTCGATCTGACCCTGCATCCTGCTGCCGGCATTGAACTCGGTCTGGCCGTGGCGCAGCATCACCAGCCGCCGCACCTTCACATCGGCTCGCCGGGTTGAGGGTCGTCGAGGTCGACCGAGACGACCGGGCAATCCCGCCACAACCGGTCCAGCGCATAGTAGTTGCGCTCGTCGGTGTGCTGGACGTGCACAACGATGTCAATGAAGTCCAACAGCACCCAGCGACCCTCCCGGGTCCCTTCCCGGCGGGCCGGCTTGTGACCGGCCAGCCGCATCTTCTCCTCGACCTCATCGACGATCGCACTGCACTGCCGCTCGTTGGACGCCGAGGCGATCACGAAGCAATCGGTGATCACCAACTGAGCGGAGACGTCAATGACAACGATGTTTTCGGCGAGTTTGGCGGCCGCGGCCCGCGCGGCGGTGCGCGCCATCTGGATCGCTTCTGCCGAGGCGGTCACGGTAGGGCTCGATAGAGGTTGCGCTTCGCCACGTATTGCACCACCCCGTCGGGCACCAGGTACCAGATCGGCCGGCCGGCCGAGGCCCGGCGCCGGCAGTCCGTCGAGGAAATCGCCAGTGCGGGCACCTCCACCAGTCGTAGCGCGTCGACGGGCAGACGGTCGACGGCTTCGGTGATGTGGGAGTCGGTCAGGTCGTATCCGGGTCGGCTGACGCCGATGAACTTGGCCAGTCCGAACAACTCCTCCCAGCCCTGCCAGGTCAGAATCGAAGCCAGTGCATCGGCTCCGGTGATGAAGTACAACTCACTGGCCGGGTGCATCCCCCGAAGGTCACGCAGCGTGTCGGTGGTGTAGGTGGGCCCACCGCGATCGATATCGGCCCTGCTGACCGAGAACCTCGGGTTGGCCGCGGTGGCGATGACGGTCATTAGGTAGCGGTCCTCGGCCGCGGTGACGTGACGTTGTTTCTGCCAGGGCTGACCGGTGGGCACGAACACCACCTCATCAAGGCCGAACAGGTCGGCGACCTCGCTGGCAGCGACGAGATGGCCGTTATGGATGGGATCGAACGTCCCGCCCATCACGCCGAGTCTTCGCCGAGCCGTCACGGTGGGAGAGCTTACTTCTCAGACCGGCAGCAACTGGTCGATGACCGCCGCGAGCTGTTTGGCCGACCGGCATTCGTGCATGGTGATGACGTCTTCATAGCGCGGGATCGCCGAGTCGCCGCTGCCCCACAGGTGCCTGGGTTCGGGGTTGAGCCAGTGCGCGTGGCGGCTGGCCGTCACCATGTGGGCCAGCACGTCGACCGCCGGGTTGCGATAGTTGGTGCGGCCGTCGCCGAGGACGAGCAGCGAACTCCGTGGCGAGAGAACCTCGTGGAAGTTCTCGGTGAACGAGAGGAACGCATTGCCGTAGTCGGAGTGCCCGTCGCGGGTGTAGACGCCGGCTTCCCGGGTGATGCGCTGGACGGCCACCGCCAGATCGGCGTCCGGCCCGAAAAAATGGGTCACCTCGTCGGTCGTGTCGATGAACGCGAACACCCGCACCCGCGAGAACTGTTGGCGCAGCGCGTGGACGAGGAGCAGGGTGAAATGACTGAACCCGGCCACTGAGCCCGACACATCGCACAGCACCACCAGTTCCGGCCGCGCCGGTCGAGGCTTTCGCAACACCAGTTCGATCGGCACCCCACCCGTCGACATTGACTTGCGCAGCGTCTTGCGTAGGTCAATCGCCCCGGCTCGGGAGCGCCGACGCCGGGCCGCCAGCCTGGTGGCCAGCGTGCGGGCCAACGGAGCCACCACCCGACGCATCTGGCGCAACTGATCCCCGGACGCCCGCAGGAACTCGACGTTCTCCGCCAGTTGCGGAATGCCGTAGGTCTGCACGTGCTCCCGACCCAACTGTTCGGCGGTGCGTCGCTTTGTTTCGTTTTCCACCAATCGCCGCAGTTGCGCAATCTTCTGGGCAGCAACGGCTTTGGCTATCTGCTCACTCGTCGGCGACGGGTCATCGCCGTACGGCGCCAATAGACCGGCTAGCAACCGTCCTTCGAGTTGATCCAGCCCCATCGCCTTGAGTGCCTGATAGGACGAGTACGACGGACCCCGACTGGAGGCGTAACGACCGTGCGCCTCGACGATGGCCGCGATCATCGCCACCAGGCGCTCATCGAGGTCGCCGATGTCGGGATTGTCGGCCAGCAGTTCGAGCAGCATGGACCGCATCGACTCGGCGTCCGCCGGCGACAGCTCCGCCTGGGCATCGGCGGACTCCCCTTCCGCCAGCACGGTGCGCCCGCCGAGGGCGGCCGGCCACCACAGGTCGAACAGTGCGTCATAGGTCATCCGGTGGTCGGACCGGCGAAGCACCGCGCAGGCCAATCCTTCTCGTAGCACCTCACGATCACCGAGGCCGAGCACACTGAGAACCCGGCCGGCGTCAACCGTCTCCGACGGACCCACAGAGATACCCTGGGCCCGCATCGCCTCGACGAAGCCCACGAGGTGGCCGGGCAGTCCATGCGGCGCCAGTGGTTGGGGGGGCCGGGTTCGGCGGATGGCCATCGTCAGCGCCTCAGTTCAGCCGAAGTTCGCCGGCGGCACGCACCTGGTCGGACTGGTGTTTGAGCACCACCCCCAGCGTCGCGGCGATCGTGGCGTCGTCGATGGTGTCCATACCCAAGGCGAGCAGGGTGCGGCCCCAGTCGATGGTCTCGGCCACCGAGGGCGACTTCTTCAGCGCCATCCCGCGCAGCACGCCGATGATGCGGACCAGTTCCTCGGCGAGGCGTTCGGGCAACTCCGGAACCCGGGAAAGCAGGATGCGCCGTTCAAGCTCGGCCTCGGGAAAATCGATGTGCAGGAACAGACACCGCCGCTTGAGCGCCTCGGACAGTTCGCGGGTGGCATTGGAGGTGAGCACCACGAACGGCTTGCGGGTCGCGGTGATGGTGCCCAATTCGGGAATGGTGACCGCGAAATCACTCAGGACTTCCAGCAGCAGACCCTCGATCTCGATGTCGGCCTTATCGGTCTCGTCGATCAGCAGGACAGTGGGCTCGCTGCGCCGGATCGCGGTGAGCAGTGGGCGGGACAACAGGAACTCCTCACTGAACACATCGGATTTGGTGGACTCCCAATCACCGGCCCCGGATTGGATGCGCAGAATCTGTTTGGCGTGGTTCCACTCGTACAGGGCGCGAGCCTCGTCGACCCCCTCGTAGCACTGCAGGCGCACCAGATCTGATCCGGTGCACTCCGCGACCGCGCGGGCCAATTCGGTCTTGCCGACACCGGCCGGTCCCTCCACCAGCAGCGGCTTGCCGAGCCGATCGGCCAGGAAAACAGCCGTGGCGGTGGCGGTATCGGGCAGATAGCCCGTCTGGGCCAGCCGACGAGCCACATCGTCGATATCGGCGAACAGCGGCGCCGTCCGGGCCGGGGATTCAGTCACGTCAAGGTCTCCAGTCGTGCGCTCAGGTGGGTCGGATGTGGCCGTCGCCGATGACGATCCATTTGGTTGAGGTCAGTTCGGGTAGACCCATGGGACCGCGGGCATGCAGTTTCTGGGTGGAGATTCCGATCTCGGCACCGAACCCGAACTGCTCGCCGTCGGTGAACGCGGTGGAGGCATTCACCATCACCGCTGCGGCGTCCACCCGTTCGGTGAATCGCTGCGCCGCCGCGAGATCGCCGGTCACGATGGCCTCGGTGTGCCCGGTGCCGTAGGTGTTGATGTGCTCGATCGCGGCATCGATTCCATCGACGACCGCCACCGCGATGTCCATGGACAGAAACTCGGCCCGCAGCTGCTCCTCGGTCGGGTTGTCGTGCACGGTGACCCCGGCCTGTCGCAGTGCACCGAGAAGCCGGGGCAGCGCGGTACCGGCGATCGCCTTGTCCACCAGCAGCGTCTCAGCCGCGTTGCAGACACTGGTCCGACGGGTCTTGGCATTCAGCACGATCCGCTCAGCGACATCGATGTCGGCACCGGCGTGCACGAAAACGTGGCAATTGCCCACCCCGGTCTCGATGGTCGGCACGGTCGCATCACGCACGACCGCATCGATCAGCCCCGCTCCCCCGCGCGGGATCACGACGTCGACGAGTCCGCGGGCCTGGATAAGATGAGTCACGCTGGAGCGGTCGGCGCTGGGCAGCAGTTGCACCGCGTCGGCGGGCAGTCCCTCGGCGTCGAGTGCGCCGCGTAGCGCCGCGACGAGTGCCGCGTTGGACTGCGCTGCCGAGGAACTACCGCGCAGCAGCACCGCGTTGCCCGATTTGAACGTCAGGCCGAAGGCGTCCACGGTCACGTTCGGACGGCCCTCGTAAACGATGCCGACCACACCGAGGGGCACCCGCTGCTGTCGGATCTGCAATCCGTTCGGCAGCGTGCTGCCGCGCAACACCTCGCCGATCGGATCGGGAAGGCCGGCGACCTGACGCAGTCCCGCCGCGATCCCGTCGACGCGCTGCGGATTGAGCGCGAGGCGATCCACCATGGCCTCGGGCGTGCCGGCGGTACGCGCGGCAGCCACATCCCCGGCGTTGGCGGCCAGAATCTCCTCGCCGTGGGCCAACACGGCGTCGGCTGCGCTGTGCAGGACTGTATTTTTGCTGGCCGTAGCCAGCGTGCCGAGCATGCGGGCGGCCAGCCTGGCCCGTAGAGCGGCATCGTGTACGACTGCGGCCATGTCGACGTCCTGACCGGCCAGCACTTTCATCACCCCAGCGTATCGGTTCCCTACCAGCAGGTCACAAAGCAGTTAAGGACCGCGTGGCCGCCTCGGGCCAAGACGGCGTCATTGCTAGTTTTCGAGTCGATGACCCGACGGAAAGTAGGCAGCGTTGTGAGCCGGTGGTCCAGGCAGGCGAGACGCGGTGCCGCGGTCGCTGCCGCCGTGTTGCTACCCGGCCTCATCGCCGCGGTCCCGACTGCCGGCGCCTTCTCCCGGGAGGGCCTGCCGATCGAAATCCTCTACGTGCCCTCGCCGGCGATGAATCGCGACATCCGCATCGAATTCCAGGGCGGCGGTCCGCACGCGGTCTACCTGCTCGATGGCCTGCGCGCCGAAGACGAGACCAACGGCTGGGACATCAACACCGCTGCGTTCGAGTGGTACTTCGAATCGGGCCTGTCGGTGGTGATGCCCGTTGGCGGACAGTCCAGCTTCTACTCCGACTGGTACCGGCCCGCGAAGGGGCGAGCCGGGACCGTCACCTATAAGTGGGAGACGTTTCTCACCCGGGAACTGCCGGCTTGGCTGGCGGCCAACAGGGGCGTCCAACCGACGGGCAACGCCATTGTGGGCCTATCGATGTCAGGTGGGTCGGCGCTGAACCTGGCGATCTGGCATCCGGGGTTGTTCCTGTTCGCGGCATCGCTGTCGGGATTCCTGAATCCCTCGCTGGGGCTGTGGCCGATCCTGATCAACGTCGCCATGCGCGACGCCGGTGGCTTCAGCGCCACCGATATGTGGGGTCCCAAAGGCGATCCCGCGTGGCGGCGCAATGACCCGATGGTCAACGTGGCGCGGCTGGTAGCCAACGGCACGGCGGTGTGGGTCTACTGCGGCACCGGCGCGCCGTCGGAGTTGGACAACGCCGCCGATCCCACCTTCGGCGGTCTCTTCACCGCGGGCTACCTCGAGAACATCACTCTCGACACGAACAAGGAGTTCCAAAAGAAGTACCTGGCCGCAGGCGGCCGGAACGCAGTATTCAACTTCTCCGCGTCGGGGACACACAGTTGGGGGTACTGGGGGGCGCAACTGCAGGCGATGAAGCCCGACATCCAACGGGTCCTGGGTGTCGCGCCGCCCCCCAGCTGACGTTCAAAGGTTCGGGATCTCGCGTTCGATCTCCTCCAGCCAGACTGTCGCCGCCATATCCGACGGCGCTCGCCAGTCGCCCCGTGGTGACAGCGAACCCCCGTGGGAAACCTTGGGGCCGTTAGGCATTGCAGAGCGTTTGAACTGACTGAAGGAGTAAAAACGCTGGGCGAAGACTGCCAGCCAAGCGCGGATCTCGGACAAGGGATAGACATCACCGAAGGCATGCCAGGCCAGGAATGCGATCTTGGCGGGCCGAAAGCCGTAGCGCAACACCCAGAACAGTGAAAAATCCTGCAGCGGGTACGGACCGACTGTGGCCTCGCTGCTCTGGATGGGTTCGCCCGAACCGGCGGGCACCAATTCCGGGGTGATCTCGGTGTCGAGTACCGATTGCAACGTCTCCCCGACCGTGTCGTCAAACTGCTCGGATGCAATCACCCATCGGATGAGGTGCTGGATAAGGGTTTTCGGCACTCCGCCGTTGACGTTGTAGTGGCTCATCTGATCGCCGACACCGTAGGTCGACCAACCCAGCGCCAACTCCGAGAGATCACCGGTTCCCAGGACTATGCCGCCGCGCTGGTTGGCGATCCGGAACAGGTAGTCGGTTCGAAGGCCGGCTTGAACGTTTTCGAAGGTGACGTCGTAGACCGCCTCTCCGCGGGCATACGGATGGCCGATCTCGGCGAGCATCAACTCCGCGGTCGGGCGGATGTCGATTTCGGCGAAGGTCACTCCGAGTGCCTCAGAGAGCCTGATCGCATTGTTCCTGGTGTGCTCACCGGTGGCGAAGCCCGGCAGGGTGAACGCCAGGATGTCGCTGCGGGGCCGGCCTTCGGAGTCCATCGCCCGCGCGGCAACGATCAACGCATGGGTGGAATCCAGCCCGCCGGAAACCCCGATCACGACCCGGGGATGATTCAGCGCGCGCAGTCGCTGGGACAGGCCGGCGACCTGGATGTTGTAGCCCTCGTAACAATCCTGCTCCAATCGGGCCGGGTCACTGGGCACAAAGGGAAACCGCTCCACCTCGCGGCGAAGGCCGATGTCACCGCCGGGCGCATCGAGCCGAAATCCGATCCGGCGGAAGGAATCCAGCCCAACCTGGTGATGGCGCCGGTTGTCGTCGAAGGTGCCCATCCGTAATCGCTCGGCACGCAGTAGATCCAGGTCGATATCGGCAACACAGCGGCGATCACCGGTTGCGAACCGCTCGGACTCTGCCAGCAGGCGGCCGTTCTCGTAGATCATCGTCTGACCGTCCCAGGCCAGATCGGTGCTGGATTCGCCTTCGCCGGCCGCTGAGTAGACGTAGGCCGCCAGGCATCGTGCCGACGCCGACTGTGCCAGCAGTTTGCGGTCGGTGGCCCGGCCGATGGTGACCGGACTCCCCGACAGGTTGGCCAGCACAGTCGCCCCGGCCAGTGCGGCCTGCGCACTGGGCGGTATCGGTACGAACATGTCCTCGCAGATCTCGACGTGCAGCACGAGTCCCGGGACTTCGATGGCGGCGAACAACAGATCGGGCCCGAACGGCACATCAGCCGCGAGAACGCGGATCACTCCACCCATGTCGTCGCCGGGCGCGACTTGGCGGCGCTCGTAGAACTCGCGGTAGGTCGGCAGGTAAGACTTCACCGCGACGCCCAGAATCTCTCCCCGGTGAACCACCACCGCGGTGTTGTAGATCCGGTGCAGGTGGCGCAGGGGCGCGCCGACGACCAGTACCGGAAGTAGGTCCGCCGAAGCTGCGACGACGTCGGCCAGGGCCGCCTCCACGGCGTCGAGGAGGCTGTCCTGCATCAGAATGTCCTCGAGGGAGTACCCGGACAGGGTCAACTCCGGGAACACGGCCACCGCGACGCCCTCGTCGTGGCATTCCCGCGCGATTCGCACCACCGACTCGGCGTTGGCAGCGGGATCCGCAAGCACCGTCCGGTGCGTGCAGGCGGCCACCCGGACAAATCCGTGCCGGTAGGCGGAGAAGAAGTCCATGCCCCATTGTGGCAGGCGGTCAGTACCCTCGCGGTATGCAAGCACCGGAACTCGTGGCCCTGTTGGCCGGGAGACCGATCACCGTCCTGACCGGTGCGGGGGTCTCCACCGACTCCGGCATCCCGGACTATCGGAGCCCGGACTCCCCGCCGGCCAACCCGATGACGATCCGCCAGTTCACTTCCAGCACGGAATACCGGCGACGCTATTGGGCCCGCAACCACCTGGGCTGGCGGCATATGGCGCAGACCCGGCCCAACGCCGGACATCGCGCCCTGGCCGCCCTCGAACGATCCGGGGTCGTCACCGGGGTGATCACCCAGAACGTCGACCTGCTGCACACCAAGGCCGGCAGTCGCGCCGTCATCAATCTGCATGGCACGTATGCGAGGGTGCGCTGTCTGGACTGCGACCACACCATGGCCCGGGTCGAATTGGCTGACCGGCTTGAGGCCGCCAACCCCGGATTCACCCAGCGTGCACAGCGCATCGGTGGTCTGGCCGTGGCTCCCGACGCCGACGCCGTCGTGCCCGACACCGACTCCTTTCAGTTCGTCGACTGCCCGGTGTGTGGCGGAATGCTCAAGCCGGACATCGTCTACTTCGGGGAGACGGTTGCCAAACAGGTTGTGGATCAGGCCTATTCACTGGTCGATGCCTCAGCGGCGTTGCTGGTGGCGGGGTCGTCGCTGACGGTCTTCTCCGGCTACCGGTTCGTGCGCCATGCCGCCGCTAGGAACATGCCGGTGGCGATCATCAATCGTGGGCCCACCCGCGGTGACGACTTGGCCACGGTCAAGGTGGAAGCGGGTTGCTCACCGCTACTGGCCTTGCTGGCTGATGAGTTGATCGGTTGACATCACGGAACGGCAACCTTGACGCCGGCGGATGAACTCGATCCCCGGAGGATGAGATTTCGGGGCACGGTGTCGGCCGGTACGTCAAAGGAGATGTGCACGACCAACTCGTCGCCGGGATTAATCGTCGTGGACCGAATGCCAGGGTTGCCGTAGATGTTGGCTGCCATGCTCGGCGAGAAGGCGCGGCCGGAATCGTCGATCAGCGTCTGGTCCCTATCGATGAAGGTCAGTGGCGCGCTTCCGACGTTGTCGATCGCCAGGGTGAAGACGACAAAGACACCCCGAGCCGTGACCGAACGGCCGGGGTCTCCGGGATCGCCCACCTGCTCTGCCCGCGAAACGTCCGACACGGCAAAGGCAAGGCCGCCGTCACGAACCGCAGGACTCCCCGAGCCCGCCTCGAAGGGGGCGGCAATCCCGGCTCCCTCCACCGTTGTGGACGTCAAGGCGCACCCCGGCGCGACGGTTACCAGTGTCATCACCGCGACAAGTGCGGCAGCTGCCTTTCTCACGTCACCTCCCCGGCCCTAGACCGCCACCAGATCGTCGGCATGGACCGCGGGACGCCTCAACTCGACAGGTAGGTCCGAGGTCGGGCGCCCGATCATGCCTGCCAACTCGGTTGCGTCGTAGGCAACCACGCCCCGGGCGACCAATTCGGCGTCCGGCCCGCGTAGTTCGACGACATCACCGCCGAAGAACTTTCCGGAGGTTCCGGTGATGCCGGCCGGCAGCAGTGAACGTCGCTGCGTCACCACGGCACCCACCGCACCGGTATCCAACGTCAGCACCCCGGCCGCCTCCGCTGCGTACCGCACCCAGAATCGCCGCGCCGACATCCGCATCGGTCGGGGCGCGAATACCGTACCGACCGACGCCTCGGTCAGTGCGCGCGCGGCGTCGCTCGCCGCGGCCAGTAGCACCGGCACACCGGCATCGGCGGCCAGCAGGGCCGCGGAAAGTTTCGAAGCCATCCCCCCGGTACCCAACCGGCTGCCCCGCCCGGCGATCACTCCGTCGAGATCGTCGGGCCCGGCGACCTCTGCAATGAAACGAGCCGGCTTGTCTTTCGACGCTTTTCGCGGATCACCGGCGTAGAGGCCGTCGATGTCGGACAGTAGAACCAGCGCGTCGGCGCCGACCAGTTGGGCCACCAGAGCCGAGAGCCGGTCGTTGTCGCCGAACCGGATCTCGTTGGTGGCCACGGTGTCGTTCTCGTTGACGATCGCCACCGCGTGCAAGGCCCGGAGCCGGTCCAGGGTCCGCGCGGCATTGGTGTGCTGCACCCGTTGCGAGATGTCGTGAGCGGTCAGGAGTACCTGCCCGACCGTGCGGCCGTATCGCGCGAACGCCGTACTCCATGCGTTGACCAGAGCCACCTGGCCGACACTGGCCGCGGCCTGTTTGGTGGCAAGGTCGGCCGGCCGGCGGCTCAGGCCCAGCGGTTCGATACCGGCCGCGATCGCACCCGAGGACACGATCACCACATCGGAACCGGACCGCATCCGCGCCTCGATCGCATCGGCCAGCGCCGCCAGCCGGGCGCCGTCGAAAAGCCCAGAGGGGTCGGTCAGAGCGGTGGTGCCGACCTTGACAACGACGCTGCGCGCGGCCCGGATGGCGTCGCGATGGGGACTCACTCGTCAACTTCCGGCTGGTCTGGTTGCTCGCGGCGGTGCCGGCGAGCTTGCTTGCGCTCGGCCGCACCAATCCGGTCGTTGCGCTCCAAACGGGCATCTGTACCGCGGCCGGTCGGCATGACGTCGACTCCGGCCGGTGTCTGCGGTTCCCAGTCAAACGTCACGTCCCCGATGGTGACCGCGCAACCAGGGGTGGCGCCGCGGCGCAGCAACTCATCCTCAACACCGAGTCGCGCCAACCGGTCACCGAGATAGCCCACCGCCTCGTCGTTGGTGAAGTCGGTCTGGGCCACCCACCGCTGCGGCCGGTTGCCCTTGACCAGGAAACCACCGGGCTTCCCCGGGTCGGTCTCGACGGTGAAACCACTGGCATCAACCGGCACCGGGCGGATCACCGGTCGCCGCGATACCGCCGGGGGTTGGGCAGCGCGATAGGCAGCCACCAAATCCCAAAGCGCGAAGGTCAACTCGCGCAATCCCTCCCGGGTCACCGTCGACACCTCGAACACCGGCCACCCGCGGTCGGCGATTTCCGGACGGACGAAGTCCGCTAGTTCGCGAGCCTCGGGGACATCAATCTTGTTGAGTACCACCGCGCGGGGCCGATCAGCGAGATCCACCAATATCGAGTCGCTCTGCAGCGTGGGCTGATAAGCGGCAAGTTCGGCTTCCAACGCATCGATATCTGAGATTGGGTCTCGGCCCGGTTCCATTGTGGCACAGTCAATCACATGCACAAGCACCGAACACCGCTCGATGTGACGCAGAAAGTCGAGGCCCAGACCGCGGCCCTGGGAGGCGCCGGGAATCAGGCCCGGAACATCAGCGACGGTGAAGGTGTGTTCACCCGCTGACACCACCCCGAGGTTGGGTACCAGTGTCGTGAACGGGTAGTCGGCGATTTTTGGCTTGGCCGCCGAGATCGTCGACACCAGAGAGGATTTACCCGCCGACGGGAACCCGACCAACCCAACATCGGCGACGGTCTTCAGCTCGAGGGTGAGGTCTCGGATCTGGCCCTTCTCCCCGAGAAGAGCGAAACCTGGTGCTTTGCGGGCCCGGGAGGCGAGTGCGGCATTGCCGAGTCCGCCCCGACCGCCCGCCGCGGCCGCAAATCGCGTGCCTACACCTACCAGGTCGGCAAGCAGTCGGCCCTGGTCGTCGAGGACTACCGTGCCGTCGGGAACCCGCACCTCTAGGTCGGCGCCATAGGCGCCGTCACGGTTGCTCCCCATGCCCTGCTTGCCCGAGGGTGCCACGACATTGGGATGGTAGTGAAAGTCGAGCAGGGTGTGGACCTGGGGATCCACCACAAGCACGACGCTGCCACCGCGACCACCATTGCCACCGTCCGGGCCACCGAGTGGCTTGTACTTCTCCCGGTGCACCGATGCGCACCCGTTGCCGCCGTTCCCGGCGCTGGTGTGAATCACCACCCGGTCGACGAACCGAACCATCGTCGACAACTCCCGCGCGAGCCTAGGCCTCCGCGGATGGGCGGGCGAGGCGCACGATATTGACCGTCTTACGGCCGCGCTTGACTCCGAATTCCACCGCGCCCGGAGCGGTGGCGAAGAGGGTGTCGTCACCACCGCGACCGACGTTGACGCCCGGGTGGAAGTGGGTACCGCGCTGCCGGACGATGATCTCGCCGGCTTTGACTATCTGACCGCCGAATCGCTTGACACCGAGACGCTGGGAATTGGATTCGCGACCGTTCCGCGAGCTGGAAGCGCCCTTCTTGTGTGCCATGTCTTCTCGCCTCCCTCTCCTGTTACTTGATACCGACGACTTTGAGCACCGTCAGCGGCTGACGGTGTCCCTGACGCTTGTGATAGCCAGTCTTGTTCTTGAACTTGTGGATACGAATCTTCGGGCCTTTGATGTGCTCGAGAATCTCGCCGGTCACCGCGACCTTGGCCAATTCCGCAGCGTCGGTGGTCACCGCCGAGCCTGCGACGACGAGGGTGACGGGCAGAGACACCGAGGCGCCCGGTTCGGACTCAATCTTCTCGACCTTCACGATGTCACCGACAGCAACCTTGTACTGCTTGCCGCCGGTCTTGACGATCGCGTAGGTGGCCGTCTCGGCTGCCATCGATTCCTCTTCCACGTTGGCGACTGGGACGTCGCGGTGCTGCGTTCGCGCGCGACCCGGGTCGCGCTATCGGTCCTGGAGTGCGGGACACACCGGGATGACCGGCCGACCCGCTGCCACCGGCGGGGCCAGGCGGCAATGTCGTAATGGTACTCCGACCAGCATCGGAGGGTCAAACCAGCGACAAGCCTTCAGTTCTACGACGCCGGCGGACCGGCGGGCCGGGCCGCGGACCTGCGCCGCGACCTGCCGGGGGCCGCAGAAATCACGGTCGCCTCGTCCGCGTCGTCCTCGTTATCGGCCTCGTCGTCGTCCTCGTCGTCCGCGTCGTCCTCGTCGTCGGCCTCGTCGTCGTCCTCGTCGTCGTCGTCGTCCGAATCATCGTTGTCCGCGTCGTCATCATCATCATCGTCGAGGCCGTCATCCTCATCGATGGCGTCCTCATCGATGGGGTCGAGTTCCACGACATCCTCGTCGACGTCGTTCTCCATGGCGTCATCGTCGACGTCCTCAACGTCCTCGTCGTCCTTACCGGTGGTGGCGGCCATCGCCTTGAACATCGGGTGCTCGCCCGGGGTGTGCGCGGGAACCCGGGCCATCGACGGTTCTTCGGCCCGGCCCTTCTTGCCGCGCCGCCCGCGACGTCCGGCCTCGGGCCGACTGCCGCCCGCGGACGCGTTGTCCACCGGATCGGCATGCAGGAGGATTCCCCGGCCATTGCATTCCGTGCAGTTGGTGGAAAACGCCTCGATCAGTCCGGTGCCCAACCGTTTGCGCGTCAGCTGAACCAGGCCCAGCGATGTCACTTCGGAGACTTGGTGGCGAGTGCGATCTCGGGCCAAAGCCTCGGTCAACCGTCGCAGCACCAGGTCGCGGTTGGACTCCAGCACCATGTCGATGAAGTCGATCACCACGATGCCGCCGATATCGCGCAGTCGTAGCTGCCGTACGACCTCCTCGGCGGCCTCAAGATTGTTCTTCGTGACGGTCTGCTCGAGATTGCCGCCCGTGCCGGTGAATTTACCGGTGTTGACATCGACCACCGTCATCGCCTCGGTTCGGTCGATCACCAGCGTGCCACCGGAGGGTAACCAAACCTTGCGGTCGATTGCCTTGGCGAGCTGCTCTTGGATCCGGTACACCGAGAATACGTCGGGTCCATCCGGTCCGCCTGGCGGATCGTATTTGCTAAGCTTCGAATTCAGTTCCGGCGCAACAGAATTCACATATTCAGTGATGGTTTCCCAGGCTTCGTCGCCGGAGACTGCCAATCCGGAGAAATCTTCATTGAACAGATCGCGGATTACCTTCACCAGAACGTCTGGCTCTTCGTAGAGAGCCACTGCAACGCCGGCGGCCTTGGCCTTGATCTCCTCGGCCTGCTCGGCGATCGTGACCCAGCGCTCTTGCAACCGGGTGACGTCACCGCGGATGTCGTCTTCCTTGACACCCTCCGACGCGGTTCGGATGATCACACCGGCGTCCGCCGGTACCACTTCGCGCAGAATCTCCTTGAGTCGCTGACGTTCGGTATCGGGCAGTTTGCGGCTGATCCCGGTGGACCCGGCGCCCGGCACGTAAACCAAGTACCGACCGGCGAGCGACAGTTGCGTAGTGAGACGGGCGCCCTTGTGGCCGGCCGGGTCCTTGCTGACCTGGACGACGACGTAGTCGCCGGGTTTGAGTGCCTGTTCGATCTTGCGACTGGCGCCGCCGAGTCCGGCGGCCTCCCAGTTCACCTCGCCGGCATAAAGCACACCGTTGCGACCCCGGCCGATATCGACGAACGCGGCTTCCATCGAGGGCAGCACGTTCTGAACGATCCCAAGGTAGATGTTGCCGACCAGGGACGCGGAGGAAGCCGACGTTACGAAGTGCTCAACGACCACGCCATCTTCAAGTACCGCGATCTGGGTGTAGCGCGCGCCTTCATGCGGCGGTTCGGTGCGAACCTTGTCGCGCACCACCATCACCCGGTCCACCGCCTCCCTGCGGGCGAGGAACTCGGCTTCGGAAAGAATCGGTGGCCGGCGACGGCCGGCGTCGCGACCGTCCCGGCGACGCTGTCGCTTGGCCTCCAGTCGGGTGGATCCGCTGATGCCCTGGATCTCCGGAGACTCTCGCTCCGCCTTCGACCGGGGTGCCCGCTCGTGGACCACGGTGTTGGGCGGGTCGTCACCGGACGCCGAGTCCGCTTCATCGGGGCTTCCCGACTTACGCCGCCGCCGCCGACGACGGCGACGCGTGGCACCCTCCCCCGACCCAGGCTCCTCATCGCCGTCATCATCGCCGGAGTCGGGGTCTGAGTCCCCGCCTTCCGTCGGTACCTCATCAGCATCGGCCAAGCGATCGGGGACCTCGTCCTCGTCATCGGCACCGGACTCGCCTCGGCCTCTGCCGCGCCCCCGGCGACCGCGCCGGCGACGTCGGCTGGCCGGGCGGCCGGTCGCGTCGTCCACATCTTCGGCGTCGTCTTCGGCGTCGTCTTCGGCGTCGTCATCGCCGTCGGCATCGCCATAACCATCAGCGCGGTGGCTGTCATCGACCACGGCAGCCACCGGCTGCGGCGCGACGAACAGCGGCATGTATGCCGGTATCTCCGCCGGCGCCACGATGATCATGCGGGAGTCGGACCCGATGTCGGCGGCGGTTTCGGCGGCCGTTTCGGCGGCGAGCAGTTCACGAACCCGGAGCGCATCGGCCTGGTCAACGCTGGACTGGGCGCTGCGAGATCGCCCGTCAAGTTCGGCAAGCGCGTCCAGTACCCGCTTGCTGGTCGTACCCAGCGCGCGCGCCAGGGTGTGCACTCTCAGCCGCTCGGGTAACTCCTCGGTAGCCGGCGGCTCCCACTGCAGGGCGCCTTCGGGCAGATCTTGATTGCGGTCATCGGTGGTGAGATCATCATCGGTCACGTAGTCTCCTCAGGCCCCCGGGCGCGTCATACCGACGCGGCCACTCGAGGGCTCGCTGTAGGTCCGAGCGGATGCCCGGACTCGTCTGTCTTTGGCGTGAATGACGGCCGTTGACGGTCCGCGCCATACCGCAGGCCGCGGTAGTCGCGCACGTCTGAAGTCTCATTCCGGATGCCCGTTACCGGGCGTCGGTTGCTAGTATCCCACACCGTCGGCGGGACTCGAGCCAGCGCCCGAGAACCCACCGCTAGAGCCCACTCAGCCAGCCGGAAACCACAGGTCGATCTCACGCGCAGCCGACTCCGATGAGTCGGAACCATGCACCAGGTTGAACTGGGTCTCCAGGCCTAAATCTCCCCGGATGGTGCCGGGGGCGGCCTTCTCAACCGGGTCGGTCCCCCCGGCGATCTGGCGGAATGCGGCAACCGCGCGGGGACCTTCGAGAACCGCGGCGATCACCGGGCCGGAGGTGATGAACTCCAGCAGCGAACCGAAAAAGGGCCTGTCCTGGTGTTCGGCGTAATGCGCGCGGGCCAAAGCATCTCCGACGTTCTTGAGTTCAAGGGAGACGATGGACAGGCCCTTGCGCTCAATTCGTCCGATGATGTCCCCGACCACCCCCCGCTGCACACCGTCGGGCTTGATCAGCACCAGAGTCCGCTCAGTCACGGAATCGAGCCTACCGTTCACTCGGGCGGTGGTTGCTGGCCGGGTAACAGGCCCAGCCGCTGCCGACGCAGCACTTCGGCCCGCAAATAAGCGATGACGCCCCAAACCACCAGAAACAGCAGACCCATGAAACCGATGGCTGGGTAGACGAGGAATCCGGCGACCAATACCAGTTGAACTCCCAGATTCACCCAGATCGCCCATGGTCGCCCCTGTAGACCGGCCAGCACGCCGAGCAAGATCGCGAAGCCGACCAGGTAGGACGTTGACCAGGGCGTGAGACCGCCGCCGACCGATCTGACCACCGGGAGCGCCAGCAGCACGGTGATCATCTCCAGGATCAGCGTCGCGGCCATCACGCCGCGAAAGCTCTTCCATGGATCCGGCGCCGCGTCGACATTCGGGGGCGGGCCGCTCATAACGGGTCCTTCCCAAACAAGGTGCGCGCCGCACCGGCAGTCACCACTGAGCCGGTGACCACGATGCCGGACCCGGAATAACCCTGGGATTCATCCTCCACCAGGGCGGTCGCCACCTCGAGTGCGTCGGGCAGCGTCGATGCGCGCACCACGCGGTCGAACCCGAACACCTCCTCTGCCCGCAGGGCCAGGGACTCGACGTCCAACGCGCGCCCCGAACCATTGTCGGTGACCACCAGCATGTTCAAGACCGGTTCAAGAGCGGTCAGGATCCCGTCGGCGTCCTTGCCGTCGAGCACGCTGAGCACCCCCACCAGGAAGCGAAACTCGAACTCCTCGCCCAGGGCCGTCGCCAGCGCTTGAGCGCCGGCCGGATTGTGCGCCGCATCTATGAACACGGCCGGAGAGTTTCGCATCCGCTCGAGGCGGCCCGGGCTGACCGTGGCGGCAAAACCGGCTCGCACCGCAGCCACATCGAGTTGCCGTTGTGGGCCCGCACCGAAGAAGGCCTCCACTGCGGCCAACGCCATCGCGGCATTGTGGGCCTGATGTTCCCCATGCAACGGCAGGAAAATGTCTGGGTACACCCCGCCGAGGCCCTGGAGCTCGAGCAGTTGGCCGCCCACCGCGACGTTGCGGCTCAGGACGGCGAACTCGGAATCCTCCCGCGCCACAGCCGCCTCGGCCCGGACCGCATCTGCCAGCAGCACCTGCATTGCCTCGGGCGTCTGCCGACCGATGACCGCGACCGTGTCTACGGCAATGAACTCCCCGCGCGGGGCCGAAATCACACCGGCCTTTTCAGCCGCGATCTCGGCGATTGTCTCCCCGAGGAACTCGGTGTGGTCCAGACCGATCGGAGTGATCACCACAACGGGTGCCTCGATCACGTTGGTGGCATCCCAACGCCCTCCCATACCCACCTCGACGATTGCGATATCTACCGGCGCATCCGCGAACGCGGCGAACGCCATCGCAGTGACGACCTCGAATTTACTCATCGCTGGACCATCCGGTCCGAACTGGCCGGCCTGGGATTGGGCGTCGACCATCAACACGAAAGGCTCGATTTCGCAGTAGGTCTCGACATAGCGAGCCGGGCTTATCGGGTGGTTGTCAATGGCGATGCGCTCAATGGCCGACTGCAGGTGTGGGCTGGTGGTACGCCCGGTCCGACGGTCGAGGGCAGTGAGCAGCGCATCGATCATGCGAGCCACCGACGTCTTTCCATTCGTACCGGCGATGTGAATAGAGGGATAGCTGCGCTGCGGTGAGCCGAGAAGTTCCATCAAAGCCGAGATGCGCCCGGTACTCGGGTCGAGCCTGGTTTCCCCCCAGCGCTGGTCGAGTAGATGCTCCACCTGCAGTAGTGCGGCAATCTCTGCGGGCGTCGGCGCCTGGTTACTCATGCCAGCGCAGCTAGGCGTGCAGTGATGCGGTCAGTCTCTTCGCGCGCGATCTGCTGACGGGTACGAATCTTCTCGACGACGTCGCCGGGCGCTTTGGCTAGGAACGCCTGATTGTCGAGCTTCGCCGTGGTGGTCGCCAACTCCTTGTGGGCCGCGGCCAGATCCTTTTCCAGTCGTCGCCGTTCAGCGTCGAAGTCAACGGTGCCCGAGGTGTCCAATTCGACGCCTACGGTGCCCCCGGACAATCGCACCTCGACGCTGGCGGTCGGATTGAAATCCTCTCCCGGATCGCTCAACCAGGCCAGCGCGACCACCGGCGCGAGGTGTCCGGACAGCCCGGCCACGTCGATACCACCGAGTCGGGCCGACACCTTCTGTCGATCAGCAAGCCCCTGGTCGCTACGGAAGCGACGCACCTCGGTCACGAGCTTTTGCACGTCGGCGATCCGCCGGGCGGCAACCGGATCCGGTCCCACGCCGGAAGGCTCCGGCCAGGCGGCGATCACCAGTGACTCCCCACCGGTCAACTGTTTCCAGAGCACCTCGGTGACGAACGGCATGACCGGGTGTAGCAGTTTCAGTAGTACGTCAAGTACAGCGGCAAGAACCGCCGTGGTGTGCTCCACGCCGTCGGCCAGTTGCACTTTGGCGAACTCGAGGTACCAGTCGCAGAATTCGTCCCAGGCAAAGTGATAAAGCGACTCGCAGGCCCGGCCGAACTCATAGTCATTGAGGGCCGAATCCACCTCGCCGCGAACCTGTTCGGCCCGACCGAGAATCCATTTGTCGGCATCGGTGAGCTCACCGAATTCGGGCAGGGGTGCCGGTGCGGCGCCATTCATCAGCGCGAACCGGGTGGCATTGAACAGCTTGGTCGCGAAATTGCGCGATGCGCGGGCGTGGTCCTCACCGATGGACAAATCTCCACCGGGACTGGCTCCGCGGGCCAGCGTGAACCGCAGGGCATCGGCACCGAACAACTCCACCCAGTCCAGCGGATCGATCCCGTTGCCGCGTGATTTGCTCATCTTTCGGCCGTGCTCGTCTCGAATCAAGCCGTGCAGGAATACATTCCTGAACGGGACCTGCGGACCGCGTTCACCACCACTGGTAATCGCATCGTCGCCGGCGACGAAAGTTCCGAACATCACCATCCGCGCCACCCAGAAGAACAAGATGTCGTAGCCGGTGACGAGAACGCTTGTTGGGTAGAACTTCTCAAGGTCAGGGGTGCGGTCCGGCCAACCCAGAGTCGAGAACGGCCACAGCGCCGACGAAAACCAGGTGTCGAGCACGTCCGCGTCCTGTTCCCAACCCGGCGGTGGCGTCTCGTCCGGACCTACGCACACCGTCTGGCCGTCGGGTCCGTGCCAGACGGGGATGCGATGCCCCCACCACAACTGGCGCGAGATGCACCAGTCATGCATTTCGTCAACCCAATCAAACCAGCGTGGTTCCAGGCTTTTCGGGTGAATGACGATGTCACCGCCCCGAACCGCATCACCGGCGGCGGTGGCCAACTCGGAGACCCTGACCCACCACTGCAGACTCAGCCGCGGCTCGATCGGCTCACCGCTGCGCTCAGAATGCCCGACACTGTGAAGGTAGGGACGTTTCTCGGCAACGATCCGGCCCTGGGCAGCCAGGGCCTCCCGCACCTTCACCCGGGCCGCGAATCGATCCAGACCGTCGAATTGCGTTGCGGTCGCGGCGATCCGGCCCCGGGTGTCCATGATCGAGAGCATCGGCAGGTTGTGTCGCACTGCGATCTCGAAGTCATTAGGATCATGTGCCGGCGTGACTTTAACTGCGCCGGTGCCGAATTCGGGGTCAACATGTTCATCAGCGACAATCAGGATCTCGCGATCCTGGAAGGGGTGCTCCAGGGTTTTGCCGACCAGATGCCGGTAACGGTCATCGGCAGGATGCACCGCGATCGCGGTATCGCCGAGCATGGTCTCGAGGCGAGTGGTCGCCACGACGATGTGCGGCTGGGCGTCGTCGAGGGAGCCGTAGCGAAACGATACGAGTTCACCCTCAACCTCTTCGTATTTCACCTCGAGGTCCGATATCGCGGTCTGTAGCACCGGAGACCAATTGACCAAGCGCTCAGCCTGGTAGATCAGGCCGGCATCGAAGAGTCGCTTGAAGATGGTGCGGACCGCGCGCGACAGTCCCTCGTCCATGGTGAACCGGTCGCGGCTGGCGTCCACGCCGTCCCCGAGACGCCGCATCTGGGTGCCGATCGTTCCGCCGGACTGCCGCTTCCAGGCCCAGACCCTCTCGATGAACTCTTCGCGGCCAAGGTCCTCTTTGGCGATGGACTCTGCCGCCAGCCGCTTCTCGACCAGCGACTGGGTGGCGATCCCGGCGTGATCCATCCCGGGCAGCCACAGCACCTCGTAACCCTGCATCCGCTTTCGCCGGGTCAGGGCGTCCATCAGGGTGTGATCCAGCGCATGACCCATGTGCAGACTGCCGGTCACGTTAGGTGGTGGCAGGACGATGGAAAACGCCGGCTTGGAACTGGTGGCGTCGGCAGTGAAGTAACCGGCATCGACCCAGTCCTGGTATAGCTGAGTCTCTACCGCACCGGGATCCCACGTCTTGGGAAGGGCATCGGCGCGGCAGTCGTCAGTGGTAGACACGCCTCGAGTCTAGGAACGCGTGCACGCAGGCCGACGGCCGACCTGCGCCTTGACCCGCGGGAATTACTTGCCGCCGCGCAGCAACCCACCCAGAATGTTGCCGATCGCACCGCCCTGATTCCCGCCGAGCACCCCGCCCAAAATGCTGCCGAGGGCGTTATTGCCGCCACCGGCGGCACCGCCACCACCGCCGAGGATGCTGCCCAGCACGTCACCGATACCCCCGCCCGGGGCGGCCTGGGCCCCGGCACCGGCCCCGGCCCCGGCAGTGTTGCGCTGCGCGAACTGTCGGCCGACATAAGCCAACACGATCGGAGCCAGCATCGGCAGCAGTCGCTTGATCAAGTCGCCCCCACCCGCGCCGGCACCGGACAGTGCCGAAGCGACCTGGTTCGTGTTGTTGCCGCCGAACAGACTGGCGATGAGTTGGTTGCCCTGACCCTCATCGAGTTGGTCGACGTTGACGCCTCCGGTCAGCAGGTCGCTCTCACCCTCGGCGACGACGACCGACTCCAATTCAGTGGAGTCGATATCGTCGGCCTGGACGTTCTCATGAATGCTGCCGAGCAGCGTGGGCACCAAGGTCTGAATTGCCTGGTTCACCTCGCCCTGGTCGACGCCGAGTTTACTGGCGATGTCCGCCACCGGAATTTGGTTGTACAGGTCATCGAGACCGGCCATGTCGGGTTGCGCCCTTCGTTGATGTGCCAGGAACCTTTTAAGGGTAGTCGCCCCGGCGTCGGCGCGGGGCCGGACCTCAGTTCAGCCGGGCCGAGTCCAGTGAAATACCGGCCGCCGGAAACCGGGCGAGTAAGGCGTCACCCATGGCTGCCGCCGGTGTCAGGACGCCGTGCAGCGCCGGGAGCTTGTCTCGGTCGAGCGCCAACGCAAGGCCGCACTCCCCCAACATCACCGACGTCGCCTTGTAGCCGGGATCTCCGCTCTGGGACATGGTGGCGACGTATCGGGCGCCGGTGCTGGTCGTCGTATACGTCTCGACGCGGTAGTAGCCACGCTCGCGCACCTCTTCGCTGGGTCCGGTGCCGGGCTTGGGTGCGATTCGATCGACGAGTCGCCGGGGCAGCAACCGGAAAAATCGACCCCCCAGGGCGGCGCTGGCGGCGACCGCCGCGGTCGTCGCCGCCGCGGCGACTCCGGCCAATGGCGACGGGCCCACACCCATGTACTCGGCATAGCGAAAGCGGTGGCCGTAGGCGTAATCCAGCAAGGCGTTGCTGCGCCGTACGATGCGAGTGTTATACATCGCCATCACGAAACCGGCTGCCCACACGCCGTCAAGTTCCGGGGCGATCTCCCGGCCACGCCGCCGCGGTAGATCAGGCTGCGGGCCGAGTTCAGGCTCGGCGCCGCGATCTTGGGCCAGCGTGTAGGGATCTGCAAGCAGGCGGCGGGTATCCGGGTCGCCGGAGGACGCCCGGAAGACTTCGATCATGGAGGCGATGGTGCCCCCGGAGACTCCCCCGGAGAAGCTGCGCAGCACATAGTCGGTGTCAACGAGTTCGCCGGTGCCATCTTGGCGAGCGCGTCGGAAAAGTTCGTAGACGCTCATGTCGGAGGGGACGGAGTCGAACCCGCAGGCATGCACGATCCGGGCTCCGGTGTCGACGGCCTGCTTGTGGTAGTCGTCGATGCTCTGCCGGACGAACATCGCCTCGCCGGTGAGATCGGCGTAGTCGGTGCCCGCGGCGGCACAGGCGGCGACCAGCGGCAGACCGTAGCGGCTGTAGGGACCCACCGTGGTCACCACCACTTGAGTGCGTGCGGCCATCGCATCCAGCGAGGACGGTGAGGCCGCGTCGGCGGTGATGATCGGCCAGGACTGCGCGGAATCCCCCAGCGTGGTGCGGATCGCCGCCAATCGTTCCGGCGAGCGCCCGGCGAGGGCGATGCGGGCGGCGCCGCCAGCGGTAGCCAGGTATTCAGCGGTGAGCTTGCCGACGAATCCGGTGGCCCCGTAGATCACGATGTCGAACTCACGGCTTGTCATGGACGTCAACTTACCGGCCGGGCGGGAGGACCCGGCGGGCGGCGAGCTTAGTGCGTCAGTTGATGTCGAGTGCGCTGACGAGGACCTTGCCCGGGTCGGTGAAGGCCCGGCACATCTGGCCCCAGTCGATCAGACCGAGTGGGCCCCGGCCCAGCCCCTGACATTGGGTCGACGCAGGTGCGCCGTCGGTCGACACCGGGTCCGAAAGGGCTGGCGCGGCGAATCCGGCGGCGCCCGCCTTGGCTCCGCAGGTCGGCCATGCGCCGATCCCCTGGGTGCGCAGGACGTTCTCCGCGATCCGGATCTGCTCCGCGCGGGAGGCCTGGTGGGGCATGCCGGCGCCACCGTTGGACTTCCAGGTCGCCGGGGAGAATTGCAGCCCGCCGTAGTAGCCGTTGCCGGTGTTGATCGCCCAATTTCCGCCCGACTCACACTTCGCGATGGCATCCCAGTTGACGCTGCCGTCGGCGGCAGCGGACCCGCTGCCCAGGGTCAGTGCTCCGAGTGCCAGGCCCAGGGCGATGGCGGCGAGGGTGAGAAATCTGCGGAGGAAGTTCACGTGAGGTGGATCGCGCCGCACGTGACGGGTGTTACAGATGGGTCAGGACATAAAAAGGTGGCGCCGGATAACTCCGGCGCCACCCTTGGCAGATTGGTTCGGGCCCCCGCGGTCAGCCCAGGCGACCGCAAGTCGGCCAGGCGCCGATCCCCTGGGTACGCAGGACGTTCTCCGCGATCCGGATCTGCTCCGCGCGCGAAGCCAGGTTTGGCATTCCCACCCCGCCATTCGACGACCAGGTGGCGGGGGCGAACTGAAGTCCGCCGTAATAGCCGTTGCCGGTGTTGATGGACCAGTTGCCGCCGGACTCGCACTGTGCGATCGCGTCCCAGTTGACGCTGTCGGCGTTCGCGGCACCGGCGCCGAGGACGATCGGCGCAACAGTCATCGCGCCGACGAGAGCAGCCATTCCGAATGTCTTGCGGAGGTTCTTCAAGTTTCTTCCTTTCGCCAAGCGAGAGCCTGAGCAACAGTGTTCAACCGCGTCGATATTGCGATCCGAAAGTGACGGTACGCAGCGCATTGCGCCAAGTCACGTCGATAGCGCACCAATATCTTTCAGATCACGGACCAATCACGGCACCGGATCGCCCGAACTTCGCGCAGGTCACTTCGGCGATTTCTGGCCGACCGGAACCATGCTTGGAATCACATTATTGTGATGTAACTCACAAAGGAAAACTCGAAAACATTCGCGTCCCATTCGTCACAAGAACAACAAATACCCCAATTGCACCATCTGTAACTTAATTCGCAGATCGCCCACGGTGCCCCGGGCGTGGAGCAACCCCATCAGTCCGCAAGGTCGTCTGGGGCGTTGACATTGAGCAACGCGCCAGTGGGCGGCAGAACCACCCGTTGCGTCACCACCGTGTCCGCCAACGCGCGCATGCTGCGCTCACCCCCGGTGACGAGCGCGTCGATGTGGTCGGCGAGGTCGGTGCGATAGAACCCCGCAAGGTAGTGGTCACGGCCGTCCCAGGGCAGCACGATGTCGACGCCGCAGTAGCCGACGAGAGGGTCAATGACCTCCGAGGTGAGGTTGGGCATGTCAACGGCGCAGACGAAGGCCCATTGCGCCCCGTCGGCCGCGGCCGCCCGCAGCCCGCGGCCGACGGCCAGTAACGGCCCCACCCCCCGCAACTCGTCTCGCAGCACTTCGGCGGCCAGCGGCGGCAGCCACTGACCAGGCGCGGCGACGACATAGACCGGGGCGAAACGCGAACCCAGCACCATGACCAGGTGCTCGACCATCGTTGAACCACCACCCGCCGGGTGCGCCATGGTGGCTTTGTCGCGGCCCATTCGCCGAGACGCCCCGCCGGCAAGCACCACCGCCGCAGTTCCGTCAGGACCCACGTCGGGAACCTTTCGTCGATTTTTCC
>ERZ888423.240-NODE-240-length-58686-cov-10.962682_pt1 | contig 58686 bp, 59 predicted proteins | sample MGYA00520523_ERZ888423 | MGnify/ENA primary metagenome ERZ888423 (study PRJEB32303, sample SAMEA104408611) | aquatic metagenome | biome: Brackish water; feature: Pelagic; material: water | place: Baltic Sea | collected 2014-06-08T10:24:00 | depth 30,27 m ... | reverse complement strand
CGAACGCTTTGGGAATCCCGAAAATGAGTCTGCCTCACCGCAGGCTGGTATTATTAAGACGGATTATTATCCTTACGGCGGGTCGTATCAAAAATGCAGTCGAGTTTTGACGGCGGATATCCTGGAAAAATTATCAAACAATATATACAATAAAGATAAAGGTCAATTTCAGTAAAAATGATATTTTAATAGATAAGGCTGAATAAAGCCACTAGAGAAATGAAAGATATGCATATTCTATGATAATTAATAAAATAAATAATCTCTGCGTTAGATTTTTAGCATACTTTTCTCCAAACTGTTTTACTCATCGATCCGCGACGTTGCATAGTCCAGTTCGAACCATGCGGGCCGCCCGCCGGGCCAGGGGTCGCCCCACATCTGCTGGCCGCCGTCGATGGTCAGCGTTTCGCCGGTGATGAACTTGCCGGCCGGGGAGGCGAGGTAGACGGCGCCTTCCGCCACGTCCCATTCCTCGCCGGCGCGCAGCATCGGGTTGGATTGCTTGAAGCTTTCGGCGCCTTCCGGCGGATAGCGCCCGAAGGCGGAGCTTTCGCAACAGCCGGGGGCCAGGCAGTTGACCCGGATATTCAGGGGCGCCCACTCGACCGCGACCGATTTCGTGGCGTAGATCACGCCGGCGCGGGCGGCGGCGGTATGGGCCATCTGCGGCATGCCGCGCCAGATGTCCGCGACGATGTTGACGACATTTCCGCCCTCGCCCCGGGCGGTCCAGCGCTGGGCGGCCGCCTGCATCATGTTCCAGGTGCCATTCAGATTGGTGTCGACGACCGCGCGCCACCCGTTCGGCGAAATCTTCAATCCCGCCATCGGAAACTGGCCGCCGGCATTGTTGATCAGGACGTCAAGCCGGCCGTGATCCCGGAAGACGCCGTCCATGAAGCTTTCGACCGCGGGCATGTCGCGGATCGACAGGCTGTGGGCGTCGATCGTATGGCCATGGCGGGCGAAGGCGGCGGTCGCGTCGTCGAGCTTCGCCCGGTCGCGGCCGCAGATCACGATCTTCGCCCCCAGCCGCGCGAACAGGATCGCCATGGCCCGGCCGAGGCCGCTGCCGCCGCCGCTGACGACGACGACCTGCCCCTTGTAGAGTTTGGGCCGGTAGACCGTGTCGCGCGCGAACAGGGCGGCGTCGCTTGCGCCGAAAGTTTCCGTCATGTCTGCCTCTTGGCTTGCGGGTGGCTGGGCTTGAGCGTAAGCGAAGCGCCATGACTTGGTCCATCGTCGCCCGTGACGCCGCGACCGGCGCATTCGGCGTCGCGGTCGCATCGAAAGTGCTGGCTGTCGGCGCCCTCTGCCCGTGGGCGCGGGCGGGCGTCGGCGCGCTGTCGACGCAGTCCTACACCAACCCGCTCTACGGCGCCGACATCCTGGCCGCGCTCGAAGCCGGCGCCGGGATCGAAGCCGCGATCCTCGCCGGGATAGCGGCCGACGAAGGCCGGGACTGGCGGCAGGCGCACGGCGTCGACCGGGCGGGCCGGTCTTTCGCCTATACCGGCGCATCCTGCGTCGAGCTGGCGGGCCACGCGACCGGCGATGGGGCTTCGGTCGCCGGGAACATGCTGGCGGGGCCGGATGTGGTTCCGGCGACGCTGGCGGCCTGGCAAGGCGGCTGGGCGCAGCCTTTCGCGCGGCGCTTGCTGAACGCGCTGATCGCGGGCGATGCCGCCGGCGGCGACAAGCGCGGCAAGCAGTCGGCCGCGCTCCGCGTCGTCGTCGATCAGCCTTATCCCTGGCTCGACCTCAGGATCGACAACGCGGCGGAGCCGGTTCGCGAGCTTGCGGGCCTTCTGGATCTCTTCGATAACGAGCGGGCGCCCTACTACGCGAGCGCGCCGACCCGGCAGGCGCCCGCCGGATATTACTTGCCGGACGATCGGGCGCGGATCGCGCGCGCCTATTTCAAGGCGCGCGGCTTGGGGGGTGAATGACATGCGGGTTGGCGTGATCGGTTTGGGCGCAATGGGCTTGGGGGCGGCGCGCTCCTGCCTGGCGGCGGGGCTGGAGACGGTTGGGTGCGACATCAACCCCGCGGCCAGGGCGGCGTTCCAGGCGGCCGGCGGGGAGGCCGTCGGGGCGCCCGACGCCATGGGCGCGCTGGATGCGGTCCTGGTCCTGGTCGTGAACGCCGCGCAAACCGACGCGGCCCTGTTCGGCGAGGGCGGGCTGGCCGCCGCCTTGCCGAAAGGCGCGGTCGTTCTCGCCAGCGCGACGACGCCGCCCGATTATCCGCCGAAGCTTGCCGAGCGGCTGGCGGCGCTGGGCCTTCTGTTCCTGGACGCGCCGGTATCCGGCGGCGCCGCCAAATCGGCCCTGGGCGAATTGACGATCATGGCGTCGGGTCCGGCGGCGGCCTTCGACAAAGCGGCGCCCTTGCTCGACGCGATCTCCGAGAAAGTCTACCGGATCGGCGATGCGCCGGGCCAGGCGGCCGCGATCAAGATGATCAACCAATTGCTGGCCGGCGTGCATATCGCGGCCATGGCCGAGGCGTTCGCGCTCGCCGCCCGCGCCGGCGCCGACCTCAACACGGTCTATGAGGTGATCTCCAACGCCGCCGGCGGCTCCTGGATGTTCCAGAACCGCGGCCCGAGCATCGTCAGCGGCGACTATGCGCCGAAAAGCGCGGTCGATATCTTCGTGAAGGACCTGGGCATCGTCCTGGATGCGGGGCGGACCTTCACGTTCCCGCTGCCGCTCGCAGCGGCGGCGCATCAGCAGTTCCTGGCGGCGAGCGCCGGCGGTCATGGCCGCGAAAACGATTCCGCCGTCATCAAGGTTTTCCAGAAGCTGACAGGCATCGCATTGCCGGAGCAAGCAGGAGACAAGGCATGAGCGTCGTCCTGGGCTGCATCGCCGACGACTTCACCGGCGCGTCCGACCTTGCGGGCATGCTCGTCCGCCATGGCATGCGCGCGGTCCAGACCATCGGCGTGCCGGAGCAACCGGCGAGCGCGATCGATGCGGACGCCATCGTCGTCGCCCTCAAGTCGCGCACGATCGCGCCCGAGGCCGCCGTCGAGCAATCCCTGGCGGCTTTGGCTTGGCTGCAGGCCGGCGGCGCCACGCGCTTCTATTTCAAATATTGCTCGACCTTCGATTCGACCGACGCCGGCAATATCGGGCCGGTCGCGGAAGCCTTGATGGATGCGCTCGGCGCCGATCAGGCGATCGCCTGCCCGGCCTTTCCCGAGAACGGCCGCACCGTGTTCAAGGGCTACCTCTTCGCGGGCGACGTCCTGCTGAACGAAAGCGGCATGCAGGACCATCCGCTGACGCCGATGACGGACCCCAACCTTGTGCGGGTGTTGCAGCGGCAGTCGAAGCGCGGCGTCGGATTGCTGGATTATCGCGCGATTCGCGGCGGCGCGGACGCCGCGCGCAGCCGATTGGATGCGCTGAAGGCGGAGGGGAAGGGCCTCGTCGTGGCCGATGCGACCGACGCCGACGATCTCCGGACGCTCGCCGCCGCCGCTGTCGGGCAGGTTTTGACGACCGGCGGGTCCGGCCTTGCGGTCGGCATGCCGGCGGCGTTCGCGGCGGCGGGCTTGTTCACGCCGCAGGCCGCGGCGGCGGACCTGCCGGCGGTCGGCGGGTTGAGCGCGGTGATTTCCGGGAGTTGCTCCCGGGCGACGAACGAACAGGTTGCGATCTTCCAGAAGGATCATCCGAGTTTCCAGATCGATCCCATGGCGCTCGCCGAAGGCCGGGACCTGGCGGCGGAAGCCCTGGCCTGGGCAGAGCCGAAGCTCGCGGATAGGCCGGTGCTGATCTATGCGACGGCGGCGCCGGAAGCCGTGCGCGCCGCGCAGGCCGCCATCGGGCGGGAAGCGGCGGGGGCTATGGTCGAAGCGGCATTGGCCAGCATCGCTTTGGGCCTGGCGGCGGCAGGCGTGCGCCGCCTCGTCGTCGCCGGTGGCGAAACCTCGGGCGCGATCGTGCAGGCCCTTGGGCTGGAGGCGCTTCGGATCGGCAAGGAAATCGATCCGGGCGTGCCATGGTGCGTCGCCGTCGGGCGCGCGCCCATCGCGCTTGCGCTCAAGTCGGGCAATTTCGGGGCGCCGGATTTCTTCGCCAAGGCCCTGGCGACGGCGCCTTGAACGATTTCCAGATTTTATTTCGCTGGAAAAGACGGCGCTCTGCGTTAGGCTCCTTAAGGGGGGGACCTTTCGAACAAGGGAGTGGTCCCATGCGAGCGACTTGGGCAATTGCGCCGCTGGCTGCGCTGGCGGTTGCGTTCGGCGGCGTTTCCGCCAAGGCGGATGGCGGATATCTCGGGCCGGTCATCGTCGGCGCGGCCATCGGTGCGGCCGTCGGCGTCATCATCTTGAGCGACGGTGATCATGGCCGTCACGGCGGTCATGTCGTCGTCGGCCACGATCATCGGCACGGCTATCGACGCGGGCGCGGCTACAAGCATGGCTACGGCCATGGCTATGGTCATCGCCCGAACTATGGCCGCCGCTACGGTCATGGCTACAGCCATGGCTATGTCCAGCGAAATACCTACTACGTTCAGCCGCGCGGCGACGGCGGCGATCCCCGTTACTACCGCGGCGGCAAGACCCGCGGCCAGTATGACCATGCCGATACGCGCGGCGGCGGCCGGGTCGTGATCATCGAGCCCGACCGGCGCGGCCGGCGCGATTAGTACGTTCCGCCTAATAGCGAGGCGCTGACCGGGGCGGCCGGCCTGCCGCCGTCCCGGTTGATCGATGCGTCCGGACCGCGCTTTGGCATTAAGCCGTTGGCGGATGCCCGCCGCTCTGGCACTTTCGGGTTAACGGCGCCGAGACGAAGGCGCTGGATCGACCGACGCATTTGCGGCTACGCCACGGCGTCGACCGGTCGATCGATCTTGAAGTGCGAGAGACGGGACCGCGCGCTCGCCTGAGCGCGGCATGGTCCAGGCCCATGGCAGGAGTTCCTTCGACCGGGACTGCGCCGCCGGGCCGATTGGTAGACGCGGGAGAGGCCGGATGTCGCAACGCATTGTTATGACCGTGATCGTGGGCGCGGCATTGGCGCTCGGCGCCCAGGCGCGGGCGGACGCCAGCGCCGATTTCCTCGGCTCGGTCTTCACCGGCGCGGCGCTTGGCGCGATCGTCGGGGCGGGCTCCAGCAGCGATAGCCTGGTCCTGCGCGACGGCGTCGTGGTCGATCGGGCCAGCAGCGGCGGGCTTCGGGAAGAAGTGGTGCTTGGCGCGGAGTTTTTCGTCGGCGGATTGGTCCGGAACGGCGTCGGCGTCGATACGGCGATCCAGTTGACGTTCGGCACGCCGACCGACCGTTTGCGCTTCAACCGCTTGCAGGATTTCGACCGGCCGATCGACGTCGGCGGCGTCGCCAACCGGCTGTCGCGGGGCCGGGGCCATATCGCCTCCAACCTCCGCAGCCGCGCCCGCGCCGGTCTGCTGCCCTGATCGCGCCGCCTTCTGGCGGACGCGCCTTTTTCCCTAGATCAAACCAGTCTTAGGCGGAAACGCCTAAGACTGGATAATTTGATCGCTATCAATAAGATAGAGCATGGACCGCGCGTCCACTTGGACGCGCCATGCTTTAGGCTTTCAGGCCGGGCCTGGCGCGCAGGATCTGCTCCGCTTGAATCGCCATGGCCTGCAGGATGTCGGCGGCCGGCGCAGTCTGCCGGATCAGGTCAGCCGCCTCGCCCGCGATCACCGGCGTCACCGTGAGATCGCCGTCGGCGCGCGCCGCCTCATAGGCCTGGCGCAAGGCTTCGACCGCCGCCTGGTCTTTCGGCGGCGCGGCGCGCATCGCCGCCAGAAAGGGCGTATCGAGGGTCCGGATCTTGTAGCCGTCCGGCCAATCGTAGCCCCGTAGCAGATCGACCTCCGATCCCCGCGCCGTCTCGTCGCCCGATGCCGCCGTGAGGCGCGCCTGGGCGGCCGGCGCCACAAGCGCTTCGGTCGCCGCGACCAGGGCGGAGCCTACCAGAACGCCTGCCGCTCCGAGCGTCAGGGCGGCCGCCAGCCCGCGTCCGTCGGCGATGCCGCCTGCCGCCAGGACGGGCAGCGGCCCCACCGCATCGACGACCGCCGGCACCAGGGGCAAGGTCGCGCGCAGGCCGTTGTGGCCGCCGGCCTCCGTGCCTTGCGCGACGATCAGGTCGGCCCCGGCCGCCGCCGCCCGGCGCGCCTGGGCGACGGTCTGCACCTGGGCGATCAGGCGGGCGCCAGAGGATTTCACCGCATGGGCATAGGGCGCGATATCCGCAAACGACAAGAGCGCCGCCCGCGGCTTGAGGGCGAGCGCCTGGGTCAGGAGTTCGGGCCGGTCTTTCAGGCGCCAGGCGATGAAGCCGATGCCGACCGGCGTGTTGCCCGCCGCCCGCTGCTCGGCCTCGAGCCAGTCCGGGTCGCCATAGCCGCCGCCGATCAGGCCAAGCCCGCCAGCTTCCGTCACGGCGGCCGCGAGCCGTCCGCCCGCGACGAACGCCATCGGGGCCGAGACGATCGGCAGGTCGATCTCGAACATGCGGGTCAACGGGGTATCGAAGGCCATGGCGGCGCCTCTTTCAGGGATGGTTGGGGTGGTTCAAACTGATGCTTGCAAGTTCACCACAATAATGCGGAAACCGCCATGAACGCACGTTGGACGCGCCGCCCCGAAGGATCGACCTGGGGCGACTGGGGCGACGATGACCAGTTGGGCCGCCTGAACCTGCTGACCGCCGAGACGGTCCTGCGCGCCACAAAGGAAATCCAGACCGGAGAGCGCTTCTGTCTGTCCCTGCCGCTCGACTATCCCGGCGGCAATGTCCTGAATCCGCGCCGGTTTCCGCCGAAGCTGGAGCCGACGATGGACGCGGCGACCGGCACGCCGCGCTATAACTATCCGCTGAAAATGGATAACCCGGCCCATATCGACGTCGGTTGCGACGACCGGGTGACGATGACCCTGCAATATTCCTCCCAGTGGGACACCTTCGCCCACATGGGCCAGATGTTCGACGCGGACGGGGATGGCGTGCCGGAAATCCGGTATTACAACGGTTTTCAGGGCGGCAAGGATGTGATCGGCCCGGTCGACTATGCCGACGACGGCAAGCAGATCCCCCGCGACGAGCCGATGGGCGCGCGCAAGCTTGGCGTCGAGACTTTCGCCGAACATGGGATCGTCGGCCGCGGCAACCTGCTGAACCTGTTCGACGTCTGCGGGCGCGAGCGCAAGGTCGTCAGCTATGACGTCTTCATGAAGGCGATGGAGGCCCAGAAGGTCGAACCGGAGAAGGGCGACCTGATGTTCATCTATACGGGCTTCGCCGACGTCATTCTGGAATGCGGCAAGAACCCGACCCGCGAAGCCATGCACAATGCCTGCGCCGCCCTCGACGGACGGGACGACAAGCTGCTGGACTGGATCACCGATTCAGGCATCGCCGCATTGATCGCCGACAACTACGCAGTCGAGCAAGCGCCGGCCCGCCCGGCGCCCGGCAAGTCCTACGCCAACAGCCCGCTGCATCAGCATTGCCTGTTCAAGCTCGGCGTGCCGCTCGGCGAGATGTGGCATCTGACCGAGCTTGCCCATTGGCTGAAGGCGAACGGCCGGACGCGCTTCTTCGCGACCTGCCAGCCGATCCGCCTTCCGGGCGCCGTCGGCAGCCCCGCCAACGGCGTCGCCATCGTCTGAGAGGATTCTATCTAGAGCATGAGGAGCTAAATTGAGCGCCTCATGCTCTACCTTATTGATATCGATCAAATTATCCAGTCTCAGACGTTTCCGCCTAAGACTGGTTTGATCTAGCGCCAGGGTTTTTCCGTGCCGTCCAGGTTCAGGATTACCCTGGCGACCGCTTCGATGGCTGCTTCGACGGTATCCAGCTTCGTGACGCCTGCGACTTCCGGCGCGTTTTCGAGCGCGAACACCGGGCGGTCGAATTGTCGGCCGTAGGCCATCTCCGACAGCGTGCCGAACCCGCCGCCGACGGCGATTATGCAGAGGCCGGCTTCGGCGATGATCGCATTCCGGGCGAGGCCGACGCCGCTCGCGAGCGCATAGGTGACGTAGGGGTTCGCGTCGCGCCAGTCGGCCTCCGGCAACAAGCCGATCGCGACGCCGCCTGCTTCGGCCGCGCCCTTCGCCGCCGCCGTCATGACGCCCGCGAGGCCGCCGCATAGAACAGCGACTCCGAGGCCGGCGAGCTGGGCGCCCAGAGCTTCGGCCGCGCCGAGTTGCGCCAGCGTCGCGGTTCGCGGGCCGATTACCGCGACGGGCGCGCGCGCCGGCCGGCCGCTATCCTTCTGGAGCCAGCGCGCCGCATCCTGAACCGAGATCGCCTCGCCGCCGAGCGCCGCTTCCGGGACGCGCCGCCAGGCGCGGGCGATGGGGTCGAACACGCGCTGGCGGTCGTCGTACAAAAGGCTGACAGTACGGTTCAGAAAGAGCGTCATAAGCAGCGTCCATGGCGGATGATCGGGAGCGCCATGCTTATCATGAAGCCGGTCCCGGCGGCGATTAGACCCTGGATGCGGGTCGCCCTTTACAAAGCGTCGCAGGTCTTGTTGCGGCGCGTGCAAATTCTGCTGCGGTGCGGCAGGATACTGAAACTGGGACAAAACGAACGGCGAAATTGGAGAAAGATGGCATGGCGGCGCTGGGCAAAAGCGTAAGGTTGGCGGTGGATATCGGCGGAACCTTCACCGACGTCGTGCTGGAGCATGACGGCCGGCAGACGACCGCCAAAGTGCTGACGACGCCGGCAGCGCCGGAAGACGGCGTGCTGGCAGGCGTCGCGCGCGCCCTGGCCGACGCCGGCTTGCAGCCGGCCGATGTCTCGCTGCTGATCCATGGGACGACGCTCGCGACCAATGCCATCATCGAGCGCAAGGGCGCGAAGATCGCGCTGGTCACGACGGAAGGCCACCGCGATTCGGTCGAAATGGCGCTGGAAAACCGGTTCGAGCAATATGACATCAACATCGACCGCCCGGCGCCGCTCGCGCCCCGCCAGCGCCGCTGGTCGGTCCGCGAGCGCTTGAACGTCGCGGGCGATACCTTGTTGCCGCTCGATGAGACGACCGTCGAAGCGCTGCTGCCCCTGATCGAAGCCCATAAGGTTGAGGCGCTGGCGGTCGGGCTGCTGCATGCCTATGCGAACCCGGCCCATGAGATGCGCGTCCGAGAAATCGTGCGGGCGGCATTTCCCGACCTGCCGATTTCGTTGTCGTCGGAGGTCTGCCCGGAAATCCGGGAGTATGAGCGCCAGTCGACGACCTGCGCCAACGCCTATGTCCAGCCGCGCATGGCCCGGTATCTGACGGAGCTTGACGGCCAGTTGCGCGCTCAGGGCTTTGCCTGCCCGTTCCTGCTGATGACCTCCGGCGGCGGCTTGACCGCGCTTGAGACCGCGATCCGCTTCCCGATCCGGCTGGTCGAGTCCGGCCCGGCCGGCGGGGCCATTCTGGCGGCGGAGATCGCCGGCGAAATGGGGCTGGATCGGGTGGTGTCCTTCGATATGGGCGGCACGACCGCCAAGATCTGCCTGATCGACGATGGCCAGCCGCTCTCGACCCGCACCTTCGAAGTCGCCCGCGCCTACAGGAACCTGCGTGGCAGCGGTCTGCCAGTGCGCATCCCGGCGATCGAGATGGTCGAGATCGGCGCCGGCGGCGGCTCCATCGCCCATGTCGATGGCATGGGCCGGCTCGCGGTCGGGCCGGAAAGCGCCGGGTCCGTTCCGGGCCCTGCCTGCTACGATCTTGGCGGCGAGCGCCCGACCGTGACCGACGCCGATGTGGCGCTCGGCAAGATCGAGCCGTCCCGGTTCGCCGGCGGCTCGGTCAAGCTGGCGCCGGAAAAGGCGGCCGCCGCCGTCGCGGCCGCCGTCGGCGGGCCGCTCCAGATGACGACGCCGATCGCGGCCTTCGCGATCCAGGAAATCGTCGATGAGAACATGGCGAACGCCGCCCGGGTCCACGCCATCGAGTGGGGCAAGGATATCGCCGAGCGCGCGATGATCGCTTTTGGCGGCGCGGCCCCGCTGCATGCCGTGCGCCTTGCCGAAAAGCTGGGGCTCAATCAGGTGATTGTGCCGAGCGGCGCCGGCGTCGGCTCCGCCGTCGGCTTCCTGCGCGCGCCGATCTCCTATGAAGTCGTCCGAAGCCGCTACATGCGGCTTGACGGGTTCGACGCTGCCGGGGCCAACAGCCTGTTGAGCGCAATGAGCAAGGAAGCCCGCGCCGTGGTCGCCGCAGGCGCGCCGGGCGCCGCCGTGCGGGAAATCCGGCTCGCGTTCATGCGCTATGTCGGCCAGGGGCATGAGATCACGGTGCCGCTGCCGGATCGCGCCTTGCAGCCCGAAGATCGGTCGAGCCTTCGTAAAGCCTTCGACGAGGCCTATGCCGCGCTTTACGGCCAGACCGTTCCCGGCATGCAGCCGGAAATCCTGAGCTGGACGCTGACCGTTTCAACGGTCGCGCCGAAGGCCGCGCCCGTCGCGACGCCCAAGGCCGCTGGCAGTTTCGTCGATGCGCCGGCGACCCGCGCCGTGTTCGATCCCGCGGTTCAGGATTTCGCCGATGCAGGCGTCTTCGAGCGGGCCGCCCTGAAAGCTGGCGACCGGGTCGCCGGTCCGGCGTTGATCGTCGAAGCGCAGACGACGACCTTCGTGACATCCGTCTTCGACGCCCAGATCGATGGGCGCGGCTATATCGTGATGACCCGCAAGCAGGGATGATGACCATGGCGAAATCCAACATCGGCGCGCTCGACAAGATCGGCATGCAAATCCAGTGGAACCGGCTTTTGTCGGTCGTCGAGGAACAGGCGCAGACGCTGATCCGGACCGCGTTCTCGACCTCCGCCCGTGAGGCCGGCGACATCTCGGCCGGCGTCTACGACATCGGCGGCCGCATGCTGGCCCAGGCCGTGACCGGCACGCCCGGCCACGTCAACGCCATGGCGGCTTCGGTCAATCACTTCCTCGCCAAGTATCCGATCGAGCGGATGAACGAAGGCGATGTGTTCGTGACCAACGATCCCTGGCTCGGCACCGGCCATCTCAACGATTTCACGGTCGTGACGCCGACCTGGCGGCGCGGCCAGATCGTCGCGCTCTTCGCCTGCACCACCCATGTGGTCGATATCGGCGGGCGCGGCTTCGGGCCGGACGGGCGCCAGGTCTACGAAGAAGGCCTGAATATCCCGATCATGCCGCTCGCGATGAAAGGCGAGATGAACCGCCTGCTGCTCGACCTGATCGCCGTGAACAACCGGAACCCGGTCGAAGTCGAGGGCGATCTCTATTCGCTCGTCGCCTGCAACGATGTCGGCTGCCGCCGTCTCGTCGCGATGATGGACGAATTCGGCATGGACAGTATCGAAACGCTTGCCGATCACATCATCGAAGCTTCCCGGAAGGGCATGGCGGAGGAAATCGCCAAGCTGCCGAACGGCGTCTACCGGAACGCCATGCGCATCGACGGCTACGAAAAGCCCCTGGACCTGGTCGCGGAGATGACGATCACCGACGACACGATCGCCGTCAGTTTCGACGGCACCTCGCCGATTTCGGCCTACGGCATCAATGTCCCGATGAGCTACACCGATGCTTACGCAAGCTTCGGCGTGCGGTGCGCAGTCGGCGGGGCGATCCCGAACAATGCGGGCTCGCTCGCCGCGGTCAAGATCACCGCGCCGTCGGGGTCGATCCTGAACGCGCCGCATCCCTGCGCCGTGACGGCGCGCCATGTCATCGGCCAGATGCTGCCTGACGTGGTGCTTGGCTGCCTGCATCAGATCGCGCCCGAGCGCTGCCCGGCGGAAGGCACGTCCTGCCTCTGGAACCCGGTGCTGCTGGGCGGCCATGGGGTGGTCGACGGGAATTACGGCCAGGCGCGCCCCTTCGCGATGAACACCTTCCACACCGGCGGCGCCGGCGCCCGGCCGTCCAAGGACGGCCTGGACGCCACCGCGTTTCCCTCCGGCGTCCGCAATACCCCGGTCGAGATCAACGAGACCATCGCGCCCCTGATCTTCTGGCGGAAGGAATACCGGCCCGATAGCGGCGGCGCTGGCGAGCATCGCGGCGGCGTCGGCCAGATCATGGAGATCGAGCATGCCCAGGGCGCGCCTTTCGCGATCTCCAGCATGTTCGACCGGATCGACCATCCGGCGCGCGGCCGCGATGGCGGCGGCCCCGGCGCGACGGGGACCATCGGCTTGAAGTCCGGCCGCGCCTTCAAGGGCAAGGGCCGGCAGACGATCCCGCCGACCGAACGGCTGTTGCTGCAAATGCCCGGCGGCGGCGGCCTTGGGGATGCGAAACGGCGCGATCCGGCCCGTGTCGCGCGCGACGTCGCCAACGGCTTCGTCTCCGTGCAGCAAGCCCGCGCCGACTACGGCGTCGTCGTCGATGCCGAGGGCAGCGTCGATCCGGCCGCGACCCAAAGCTTGCGCGGGGGCTGACGCCGGGCGGACAGCGCCTATACTCTGGGAACAAAGCCGTGTTGCGCGGCCGCCAGACTGGAGCACGATATGACGCCGCCGCTCGACGCCGCCGCCATGCCTGTAGAAAAATACGCGATCGGCCAGCCGGTCCCGCGTAAGGAAGACCCGACGCTGGTCACCGGCAAGGGCCGCTATTCCGACAATCTCTCCCTGCCGGGCCAGGTTTACGCGACGATGGTGCGCAGCCCCGTCGCCCATGGCGCGATCCTGGGCATCGATACGGCCGAAGCTTTGGCCATGCCGGGCGTTCTGGCCGTGCTGACGGGCCAGGACCTGATCGACGCCGGCCTTGGCCTGATGCCCTCCGGCCTCGACTTCAAGAACCGGGATGGCTCGGCCATGCCGAAGCCCGCCCAGCCGCCGCTCACCATCGACAAGGTGCGCTTCGTCGGCGATCCCGTCGCGTGCGTCATCGCGGAAAGCCGCGCCCAGGCGGACGATGCGGCGGAAGCTGTGTTTGTCGATATCGAGACCTTGCCGGCGGTCACGACGCCGGCCCAGGCGGTCGCGCCGGGCGCGCCGCTGGTGCACGAGGGCACGCCCGGCAACGTGATCCTGGATTTCCACCATGGCGACGCGGCGGGCGTGAAGGCGGCTTTCGAGGGCGCCGCCCATGTCGTCTCCATGCAGATCCTGAACAGCCGGATCGCCGTGACGCCGATGGAGCCCCGGTCGGCGATCGGCGATTTCGATCCCGAATCCAGCCGCTTCACCTTGCGTCTCGGCTGTCAGGGCGCGTTTCCGATGCGGAACAGCCTCTCGAAGCCGCTTGGCGTGACGCCTGACAAGATTCGCGTGCTGGTCGGCAATGTCGGCGGCAGCTTCGGCATGAAATCGTCCTGCTACCCGGAATATCTGTGCCTGCTGCATGGCGCGAAGCTCCTGGGGCGGCCGGTCAAATGGACCGACAAGCGCTCCGAGAGCTTTCTCTGCGACAGCCATGGCCGGGCCCATGACATGCGCCAGGAAATGGCCTTCGATAAGGACGGGCGCATCCTCGCGCTCCGGATATCGGGCTATGGCAACACCGGGGCCTATCTCTCGAACGGCACGGTGATGCAGCCGACGGGCAATGTCGTGAAGAACACCATCGGCGTCTACGCGACGCCGCTGCAGGAAGTCGCGACCCAGTGCACGTTCACGAACACGACGCCGGTCGGCCCCTATCGGGGCGCCGGGCGGCCGGAAAGCAATTACTACATCGAGCGCATTCTGGACGAAGCGGCCCGGGAGATGGGCATCGACCGGGTCGATATCCGGCGGCGCAACCACATCACCCCCGACATGCTGCCCCACACCACGCCCGGCGGCGTCACCTATGACAGCGGCGACTTTCCGGCGGTGCTGGAGAAAGCGCTGGCGGAAGCGGATTGGGCTGGATTCGCCGAACGGAAGGTTGCATCGGAAGCCCGCGGCCTGCTGCGCGGCATCGGGATCGGCCAGTATCTCGAAGTGACGGGGCCGCCCTCGAAGGAAATGGGCGGCGTCCGGTTCGAGGCGGACGGCACGGTCACGATCATCACCGGCACGCTGGATTACGGCCAGGGCCACGCGACCGCCTTCGCCCAGGTGCTGACGGCGCGGCTCGGCGTGCCGTTCGAGGCGATCCGCTTGCTGCAAGGCGATTCGGACGAGCTTCTGGCAGGCGGCGGCACCGGCGGCTCGAAGTCGATGATGGCGAGCGGCAAGGCGATCTATGAAGCTGCCGAGCTCGTCAAGGAAAAGGGGATCAAGCTCGCGGCCCACTTTCTGGAAGCGGCCGAGGCGGATGTCGAATTCAGCATCGCCGAAACCGGCGGCCAGTTCGCGATTGTCGGCACCGACCGGCGCATCGACGTGATGGACCTGGCCGCCCGCGCCCGCGCCGCGACCGACCTTCCGGCGGATATCCCGAACGATCTCTCCGTCGCCCATGTGGCCGATGGGCCGCCGTTCTCGTTCCCCAACGGCTGCCATATCGCCGAAGTCGAGGTCGATCCCGAAACCGGCGTCACGACTGTCGTCCGCTATACGATGGTCAACGACTTCGGCGTCGTCATCAATCCGATGCTGGTGGCGGGCCAGGCCCATGGCGGCGTGGCGCAAGGCATCGGCCAGGCCTTGATGGAGGCCGTGGTCTATGACGATCAGGGCCAGCCGCTGACCGGCTCGTTCATGGATTACGCGCTGCCCCGCGCCGATATCATGCCGGACATGACGATCTCCCACCTGCCGAGCCCGGCGAAGACCAATCCGCTTGGCGTCAAGGGCTGCGGCGAGGCCGGATGCGCCGGCGCGATGCCCTCGGTGATGAATGCGCTGGTCGATGCGCTGCGGCCCTACGGCGTCAACCACATCGATATGCCGGCGACGCCGGAACGGGTCTGGGACGCGATTCGGGGCGCGGAGAAGCGTTAGGGACGCAAAAGGCGGCGCGGATCGCGCCGGAAAAAACGCCAAACGGGCGGCGGACTGGGGTCCGTCGCCGTCTAGTTGCGTGCGTCAGTCGGCCCCGCCCGGGTCGATGTCAGGCTTTGACGTCTAGAAGAATGCCTGTCGTTTGCTCGCCGGTCTGGATAGCCTTAACCCGCGCCTGAAAGCTGCGCTCGGCTGATGCCTGATCGGCTCGATCTGCTATTTTGCCCACATCGCTTTTGCCGGATTTGAAGCCCATCTCCCCCGCTTTTGGGGCAGAACGGCTCAAACCTGACAATTGCGGGTGGATGGATCCGAGAATCCCCACTTGCGTCCTGCTCCGCTGGAACGGTCCTACCTGGACCTAAGCCAAGACTTAAGAGAGTACGCACGAACCGTTACGGGCGCCTTAAGGAATTAGCCCGGAATCCGGTCGATCGAGGTCCAGGGCGGCGATGCCGCGGCCGCGCCGCTCGGCGCTGCGGGCGGCGATGGCGAGGCTGCTGAGGTCGGCTTCGGCCAGAACCAGCCGGCGCTGGGCGCTCTCGGCTTTATCCGCGAGCGCCCGCACATCCTCGACGAGCCCAAGCGCTTCTTCCTGCAGGCGCGCGGATTCCGCATGCAAGCGCGCGTCCTTCAAAATCGCCCGCGCCGTGTTGAGCGTCGCCCAGAGCGTCGTCGGCGACACGAGATAGACCCGCCGCCGGAAGCCTTCCTCGACGACGGCCCCGGCGCGCCCATGGATTTCGGCATAGACAGCTTCGCTCGGGACAAACATCAGCGCCATGTCGGCGGTAGCGCCGGGGACGATATAGCGCTCGGCGATATCGGCGATGTGCTTGGCCACATCCCGGGCGAACTGGCGCTGGGCCAGCCGTTCGGCATTGGCGTCAGCGGCCGCGATCAGCGCCCGATATTGCTCAAGCGGAAACTTGCTGTCGACCGCGATCGGGCCCGGCGGGGCGGGCAGCAGCAGCAGCGCATCGACGCGGCGGCCGTTCGGCAGGGTCGCTTGCTCCTTGTAGGCATCCGGCGGCAGGGCGTCGCGCAGCAGGTCCGACAGGCGCGCTTCGCCGAATGCGCCGCGCGCCTGCTTGTCGCTCAGCAACCGCTCGAGGCCGGTAATCTGACCGGCGATCTGGCGGAGATTGGCCTGGGCGGCGTCGATCCGGCCAATCCGCTCCGCCAGGCCCGCCAGGCTGGCGGCGGTCGCCTGGCCGCGCCGGTCGAGCGCTGCGTCGATCCGGTCGGCAAGGCGGTCGTCAGCGTCCAGGCGCTCGCCAGCAAGCTGCTCGATCCGGGCCGCAAGCCGGCGACGCCCGCCGCCCCGGAGCGCCAGGGCCAGAACCAGCGCCAGACAGATCACGGCTCCCGCCGCGCCCGCCAGCAGCGCCATGTCCGGCAGGGCGGTCAGAAAGGCGCGCAGGGCGGCGGCGGCGTCCATGTCTGGATCGGTCCCTTGTCGAGGCGTCGGGCGGCGACCATAAACGAAGCTGCGGCGCAGCGGAAAGCCGGGCGGCGCTAGCGAACCCTGGGATGCAGGGCAGGGCGCCGCATTGCTTCCACGGTGCGTCTGTGACAAACGCTTGACCACGGTCCTATCGTCACGTTTGAGGAGTCGCGCGCCGATGAGCGTCGCCGCAGCCAAGCAGTCCGCGCCGGACGGTTTCTTCGAGTCCGGTCTCGCGAAGGCCGATCCTGAGCTATATGCCTCGATCCGCCACGAACTCAGCCGCCAGCAGGATCAGATCGAACTGATCGCCAGCGAGAACATCGTCTCCCGCGCCGTTCTGGAAGCTCAGGGCAGCGTGATGACCAACAAATATGCCGAAGGCTATCCGGGCCGGCGCTATTATGGCGGCTGCGAATTCGTCGATGTCGCGGAAACTCTGGCGATCGATCGGGCCAAGCGGCTGTTCGGGTGCGAATTCGTGAACGTGCAGCCGCATTCCGGCGCTCAGGCCAATCAGGCGGCTTTCATGGCGCTGGTCAAGCCGGGCGATACGATCCTCGGCATGTCGCTCGCGGCTGGCGGCCATCTGACCCACGGCGCCGCGCCGAACCAGTCCGGCAAGTGGTTCAACGCCGTGCAGTATGGCGTGCGCGAAAGCGACGGCCGGATCGACTTTGACGAGGTGGAGCGGCTCGCCCGCGATAACCGCCCGAAGCTGATCATCGCCGGCGGTTCCGCCTATCCCCGCGAGATCGACTTCGAGCGGTTCCGCGCTATCGCCGACAGCGTCGATGCGAAACTCATGGTCGACATGGCGCATTTCGCGGGCCTGGTCGCGGCCGGCGTGCATCCAAGCCCGCTGCCCTATGCCGATGTGGTGACGACGACGACGCACAAGACCCTGCGCGGCCCGCGCGGCGGCATGGTGCTGTCGAACGACATCGCCCTTGGCAAGAAGATCAATTCCGCCGTGTTCCCGGGCCTCCAGGGCGGTCCGCTGATGCATGTGATCGCGGCGAAAGCGGTGGCCTTCGGGGAAGCGCTTCGCCCGGAATTTGTCGACTATGCCGAACGCATTGTCGCAAACGCCCATCGTCTGGCCGAAACCCTGAAGGGCAAGGGCCTGGACATCGTTTCGGGCGGCACGGACACGCACCTGATGTTGGTCGATCTTCGCCCGCTTGGGCTGACGGGCAAGGATGCCGAGGCGAGCCTGGAGCGCGCCGGACTGACCTGCAACAAGAACGCCATCCCCTTCGACCCGGAAAAGCCGGCGATCACCTCTGGCCTCAGGCTCGGCACGCCCGCCGGCACGACCCGCGGCTTCGGCGTCGCGGAATTCCAGCGGATTGGCGAAATCATCGGCGATGTTCTGGCGGAGCTTGCCAAGTCGCGCGACAATAACGGCGCGGCCGAAGCCGCCGCCCGGTCCGAAGTTCGGGAGCTCTGCAAGCTGTATCCGATCTACGGCGGGATGTAAGAAGAGGATATCGGCCGATGCGTTGTCCGTTCTGCAGCCACGCTGACACCCAGGTGAAGGATTCGCGGCCGACGGAGGACAATACCGCCATCCGCCGGCGCCGCGCCTGCCCGGAATGCGGCGCGCGCTTCACGACGTTCGAGCGGGTGCATCTGCGTGAACTGACCGTCGTCAAGGCCAACGGGCGTCGGGAGCCGTTCGACCGGGACAAGATCGAACGGTCGATGCGCATCGCGCTCCGGAAGCGCCCCGTCGAAGAAGAGCGTATCGCCAGGGTCGTCGCATCCCTGGTCAGGCGCCTGGAAACCCTGGGCGAGACCGAATTGCCCGCGGCGCAGGTCGGCGAAGTCGTCATGGAAGCGCTCCGGTCGCTCGACTCCGTGGCTTATGTGCGCTTTGCGTCGGTCTATCGGAACTTCCGGGAAGCCAAGGATTTCGAGGATTTCATCGGCGGCCTCGACGAGGATGCCAATTAGCCCAGCCGCCAGCGCGGCGATGGCGGCCGCGCTGGCGCTGGGCCGGCGCGGTCTGGGAAAGGTCTGGCCGAACCCGGCCGTCGGCTGCGTGATCCTCGATGCGGCCGGCCGCGTCGCCGGGCGCGGGTGGACGCAGCCCGGCGGCCGTCCCCATGCCGAAACCGAAGCGCTCGCCCGCGCCGGCGCGCGCGCCAGGGGCGGCGCCGCGTTCGTCACGCTGGAGCCGTGCAGCCATCACGGCAAGACGCCGCCATGCGCCGAAGCTTTGATCGCGGCGGGCGTCAGCCGGGTCGTCGCGGCGATATCGGACCCGGACCCCCGCGTCGGCGGGCGCGGGTTTGCGATGCTGCAGGCGGCAGGGATCGCAGTTGAAACCGGCCTTATGGCCCGGCAGGCGGCTTACGATCAGGCGGGCTTCCTGTCACGGGTCGAGCGCGGGCGGCCGCTCGTGGCGCTCAAGCTGGCGGCGAGCCTCGACGGACGGATCGCGGCGGCGAACGGCGATAGCCGCTGGATCACCGGTCCGGAGGCGCGCCGCATCGGCCATCTCTTGCGCGCCAGCCATGACGCGATCCTGGTCGGCTTCGGCACGGCGCTGGCGGACGATCCGCGCCTGGACTGCCGGATCGCCGGGCTGGAGGCGGCGTCGCCGGTCCGTCTCGTGCTCGATAGCCAGCTTCGCCTGCCGCTCGCGAGCGATCTTGTCCGGCGCGCCCATGCGCAGCCGACATGGGCGCTTTGCGTTGAAGGCGCGGATACCGGCCGGCAAGCTGCATTGGAGGCGGCCGGCGTCACGGTCATCCCAACGCCAACCGGCAGCAATGGCCGCGTTGACCTGAAGGCGGCGCTGGCAGAGCTTGGCCGCCGGGGGCTGACGCGGGTTCTGGCGGAGGGCGGCGGCGCTGTCGCAGCCGGGCTCCTCCGGGCGGGGCTGGCCGACCGGATCTACAGCTTTCAGGCGCCGATGGCGCTCGGCGGCGACGGCATTGCGGCGATTGGTCCGCTGGGACTGGAGCGCGTCGCCGATGCGCCTAGGTTTATACGCCAGACCGTACAGGCCGCGGACGACGATCTCGTCGCGACCTTTGTGCGCAACGGCGGCTCATAAGGCATAGAGGACTGCATATGTTTACCGGATTGATCAGCGATGTCGGCCGCGTCGCGGCGTTTGAGCGCGATGCGAATGGCGCGCGCCTCGTCATCGAAACCGCCTATGACGTCGACACGATCGAGATGGGCGCCTCGATCGCGCTCGCCGGCGCCTGCCACACGGTGGTCGCCAAGGCGCCGAGGCGGGTCAGCTTCGACAGCTCGAACGAGACCCTGGCGCGCACGATCATCGGCGCGTGGACGGTCGGCGCGCGGGTCAATCTCGAACGGTCGCTGACCCTCGGGCAGGAGCTTGGCGGCCATATCGTCTCCGGCCATGTCGATGGCGTCGGGACGGTCGTCGGCCGCAGCCGCGATGGCGACGCCTGGCGCTTTCAGTTCTCAGCGCCGAAGCCGCTGCTCCGCTTCATCGCGGAAAAAGGCTCGATCACCGTCAACGGCGTGTCGCTGACGGTGAACGGCGCAGACGACGAAGGATTTCATGTGGCGATCATCCCGCATACTATGGCGATGACCACGTTCGCTGGCCTGCAGGTCGGCGATCCGGTCAATCTGGAAATCGACATGCTGGCGCGGTACGTTAAACGCTTGCTCGAAACGGAGGACTTGGCGTGACCACGGAACAGAACGATATGGCTCGGCTCAGCCCGCAGGCGCTCGCTGAGGAGCTGAAGCGGACGGACGGGGACCTGGCATTCCTGTCGCCGATCGATGAGATCATCGAAGAAGCCCGCAATGGCCGGATGTTCATCCTGGTCGATGACGAGGACCGGGAGAACGAAGGCGATCTGGTCATCCCGGCGCAGATGGCGACGCCGGCCGTCATTAATTTCATGGCGACCCATGGCCGCGGCTTGATCTGCCTGACGCTGACCTCGAAGCGCGTCGATGAAATCGGCTTGCCGCTAATGCCCCAGGACAACCGCCAGCGGCAATCGACGGCCTTCACCGTCTCCATCGAAGCGCGCGAGGGCGTCACGACCGGCATTTCCGCGCCGGACCGGGCGCGGACGATTGCCGTCGCGATCGATCCGGCCAAGGGCAAGGACGATATCGTGACGCCGGGCCACGTCTTTCCCCTGCGCGCCCGGGATGGCGGCGTGCTGGTGCGTGCGGGCCATACGGAAGCGGCGGTCGATATCGCGCGGCTGGCTGGCCTGAACCCGTCCGGCGTGATCTGCGAGATCATGGACCAGGACGGCACCATGGCGCGGCTGCCGCAGTTGATCCAGTTCGCCCAGTATCATGGCATGAAGATCGGCGCGATCGCGGATCTGATCGCCCATCGTCGTCGCTTCGATCGGACCATCGAGCGTGTCGTCGAAACCGAATTGCATAGCCGGTTCGGCGGTGATTTTCGCATGGCGATCTTCGCGTCGACCCTGGAAGGCACGGAGCATATCGCCTTGATCAAGGGCGATGTCGCGGGCGACGCGCCGGTGATGGTGCGGATGCATGCGGTCAATATCCTGGAAGACCTTCTGGGCGATCACCATCGTCGTCGGGGCGGCGGCTTGCAGCAGGCGATGGAGATGATCGGCAAGGCCGAACGCGGCGTCGTCGTGCTGATCCGGGAGACGCGGGCGACCACGATGTCGGAGCGCATCTCCGCCGAACTCGGGATCAAGTCCGGCCGCAGCCGGTCGCAGCAGCTTCGCGATTATGGCGTCGGCGCCCAGATCCTGCTCGATCTGGGGGTCAAGAACCTGATCCTGCTCTCGAACGCGCCGAAGCGGGTCATCGGCATCGAAGGCTATGGCTTGAACATTCTTGAAACACGCCCGGTCGCGCGCGATACCACCAGCGCCGGCGGCTGACGCGCCCTCTGGCGACACGATTTTTTTGGAGAACCGATCCGATGGCTGATGCTTCGGACTATCTGGACCTTGAGCCGGCTGAAGGCGCGCACTTGTTGGTGATCGCGGCGCCCTATTACCGGCATATCGTCAGCGAACTGGAAAAAGGCGCGGCCGCCACCATCGCGGAGTTTGGCGCTACCTTCGAGAAAGTCCTGGTCGGCGGCGCGTTCGAAATGCCCGCGGCAGTGCTGCTCGCCGCATCGCGCCGGGACGGCGGCCGCCTGTTCGACGGCTTCATCACCCTTGGCTGCGTGCTGCGGGGCGAGACAAGCCATTACGACCTGATCTGTCAGGAAACCGCCCGTGGGCTGATGGACCTGACCGTGAACCGCGGCCTCGCCGTTGGATTTGGCTTGCTGACCTGTGAGAACGAGGCCCAGGCGCTTGCCCGCGCCCGTGTCGATCAGAAGAACAAGGGCCGCGAAGCCGCGCTTGCCTGCCTCGGTATGATCGCCATGAAACGCCGCTTCCGTGGCGGCCTCTGATGGCCGCCATTGACCCCGACGCCCCGCCCAAGGCGGCGACGCGCCGGCGGACTGCCCGCGTCGCCGCGGTCCAGACGCTGTATCAGGCCGAAGTCGTCCACCAGCCCCTGAAGGGCGCCGCCGAGGAGATGCGGCGGCATTATCTGGGGCAGGCGGTCGACGGCATGTCGCTCGTCGCCGATCGGCGATTCTTCGACCTCCTGGTGACGGCGGTCGACGAGAACGGCGAGCGGGTCATCGCCTTGCTGCAGGGCGCGCTCGACAACCGCAAGCTTGAGCGGATGGAACTGGTGCTGCAGGCGATCCTTGTCGCTGGCGCCGCCGAGCTGCTCGCCATGCCCGGTACGCCGCCCAAGGTCGCGATCAGCGAATATGTCGATATCGCGGACGATTTCTTCGGCCCGAAGGAAGCGTCGCTCGTCAACGCCGCGCTCGACCGGATCGGCCATCTGGTGCGGCCAGACGAGTTCTGACCCGCCAGCGGAGCGCGTCCATGTCCGGCGAATTCGACCTGATCGCCCGCTGCTTCGCCCCGCTCGCCGGCCCGGAAGGCCTTGACCTGAAAGATGACGCGGCACTGTTCCGCCCGCCTGAGGGCGAGGACATCGTCATCACGGCCGACGCCAATGTGGCGGGCGTACATTTCCTTGAAGGCGAGCAGGCGGATGTCATCGCGCGCCGGTTGCTTCGGACCAATCTGTCCGACATTGCGGCCAAGGGGGCGCGGCCGCTTGGGTATCTGCTGACGCTGGCGCTGCCGCCCTCGATTGACGTTGCATGGCTCGACCGGTTCGCGGCCGGATTGGCCGCCGATCAGGCGCGCTACGGCGTTCGGCTGTTCGGCGGCGATACGGTCTCGACCGCCGGGCCGGTCGTCGCGTCGATCACGGCGCTTGGCGCCGTCGCGTCTGGCCGCATGATTCGACGGGCTGGCGCCGCGCCGGGCGATGCGGTCTTCGTGACCGGCACGATCGGCGACGCCGGGCTTGGCCTCGCCGTCGCTGAAGGGCGGGCGGCTGCGGGCCTGACGCCAGCGGAGCGGCAGTTCCTCGAGACGCGCTTCAAGCTGCCGGAGCCGCCCGTCGGCTTCGGCGCAGCGCTTGGCGCGGCTGGCCTCGCGACCGCCGCCGCCGACGTCTCCGACGGTCTCGTCGCCGACGCCGGGCATATCGCCGTCGCATCGGGCGTCCGGATCGAGATCGAGAGCGCGGCGGCGCCATGCTCCCCGGCGGCGCTCGCCTCAGGCGTCGACCGGGCCGTGCTGCTGACGAGCGGCGACGATTACGAAATCGTCTTCACGGCGCATCCCGGCCATGCCGAGGCCCTGGCGGAACTCGGCGCGCTGCATGGCGTCCGCGTCACCCGGATCGGCGCCGTCAGTAGCTGCGCCGGCGGCCAGCCGTCGGCGGTGTTGCTGGACAGCGCGGGCGCAGAGACTGTCTTGGAGAAAGCTGGATATACGCACCGATAATATTCATAGAAAACATATGGATAATATTGGTTATTTAAGTCTTCAGATGACTTTATGCGGCCAATATATAACGCGAGCTAAGCCGCGGCCTTGCAGGCGCCGACGCGCTCCGCGAGGCTGATGACGCGATCGACCAGGCGGTTGGCCCAGGCATCGAAGGGCGGATCGCAGATTGCGTGCAGGCGCAATTGCTCGTCGCGCGCCATGGCGCCGGGCAGGGCCAGCATGTGGGCCGCGTGCCTGGTCCACCGGCACATCATCTCGTAGGTGACTTCCGGGTGGAACTGGATCGCGTAACAATGGTCCTTGTAACGAAAACACTGGTTCGGGAAGTCGCTGCCGCCGCTGGCGAGCAACACGGCGTCCGCTGGCAGGTCGAAGCCATCCTTGTGCCACTGGAAGACGCGCATGCGCCCGGGGAAGTAGTCGGCACCGGCCGATGTCGGCTGGATGTCGTAATAGCCGATCTCGACGCGCTCCTGGGGGTGGCGCCAAACCGCTGCGCCAAGCGACCGGGCCAGGAGCTGCGCGCCGAGGCAGACGCCGACGAAAGGGACCGGGGTCGCGACCGCCCGTTCGATCCAGCGCAATTCCTGGCAGATCGCCGGCAGATGATCGTCATTGGCGCCCATGGGACCGCCGAACACCAGGGTCGCGACGTAGCCTTCGGGCGTTTCCGGGAGCGCATGGCCGATGCCGGGGCAGCGCACGTCCAGGAAGAAACCCCGCTCCATGAAGAGACGGCCAAGCCGGCCCGGATAGGAGCCGCGTTGGTGGACGATACAGAGGACGGACCCACGATGCATGGGCTTGGATTATGCCGACCAGGGGTTACGAATTCAATTACTGCCAGTGCGACACAAATGTTTGTGCCGGGGCGCCGATTGTGGCACTAGATCAAACCAACCTTAGGCGGAAGCGCCTAAGGTTGGATAATTTGATCGCTATCAATAAGTTAAAGCATGGACCGCGCGTCCACCTGGACGCGCCATGCTATATACCAGTTGGCCTTTTGGCGGGATCTCCGGAAACCCGGTCGCGATCTCGATCCGTCGGCTTTGGTGAGCGAAAGGTGTTGGACCATGGCCTTTCTCGCCCCTGGCGGCTGGGGGATGCGACGACCGGGGCTGCAGGGCGACGCCGCGCTCGGCGCGATCCTGATGGTCGCTGCTACCTTGTGCTTTGTGGCGATGCAAAGCCTGATCCGGCGGCTCGGCGGGGAATTGCCGCCGGTCGAGGTCGCGTTTTTCCGCAATCTTTTCGGCTTCATGGCGATCGCGCCGATCTTCCTGCGCCATGGCTTGCAGCCCCTCAAGACCAAGCGCCTGCCGCTGCATATGTGCCGGGGGACCCTGCAGGGCCTGTCAATGATGGCCTTCTTCACGGGCATCACCATGGCGCCGTTCGCGGAAGCGACGTCGATCAGTTTCTCGGGGCCGTTGTTCGCGACCGTGCTCGCGGTCATCGTCCTCCGGGAGCGGGTCCGCTTGCGGCGCGTGCTGGCGCTCGCGGCGGGCTTTCTCGGGGTCTTGATCGTGCTTCGGCCGGGTTTCGCCGAGGTTGGCCTGGGCCAGGGCCTGCTGCTTGGATCGTCCCTGGTCTGGGGCGCCGCGATCATCGTCATCAAGAAGCTTTCGACGTCGGAATCGGCGATGACGCAAACGGCCTACATGGGCCTGATCATGACGCCGATCACCTTCCTGCCGGCGCTCTATGTCTGGCAGACCCCGACCCTCGAGCAGTTGGCCTGGCTGGTCCTCGTCGGCATCTTCGGCACGGTCGGCCATCTGTGCTTCGCCTCGGCGTTCCGGCGGGCGGATTCGAGCGCGCTGCTGCCGCTCGATTTCCTGCGCCTGTTCTGGGCAAGCGCCGTCGGTTATCTGCTGTTCTCCGAAGTGCCCGACCTCTGGGCCTGGATCGGCGGCGGCGTGATCTTCAGCAGCGCGACCTATATCGCCTTCCGCGAAGCGCAATTGGCGCGCCATGGGAAGACATAGGCGGCCTCAGGCGTATACGTTTGGCAATGACCGATTTTTTAGCCGACGTCGAAGCCGCGATTCCCAGCCTGCGCCGGTATGCGCTGGCTTTGACGCGGAATCCGGACGCTGCTGACGATCTGGTGCAGGATTGCCTCGAGCGGGCGCTCGACAAGCGCAGCCTCTGGCGGCCGACGGGCGCCGTGCGCACATGGTTGTTCGCCATTCTGCACAATCGCTTCGTCAGCGACCGGCGGCGGGATGAGCGTCGGGGCGTCATGGCCGAAATCGACGGCGCGCTTGAGCCGGAAGCTGTCGACAACCCGGTCGCGACGGTGGCGCTCCGGGAAGTCGGGGCGGCGCTGGAGGCGCTCTCGGTCGAGCAACGGACGGCGCTGTTGCTTGTCGCGGTCGAAGGGCTGACCTATGGCGAGGCCGCCAGTGTCCTTGGCGTGCCCGCGGGCACGGTCATGTCCCGGGTCGCGCGGGCGCGGCGGGGCCTGCAGCAGCAGCTTGCCGGCGATGTGCCATTGGCGCGCGTCAAATGACCGAAGACGCAGATCGTCCCATGACCGATCCCGAAGGCATCGTCGATGACCGTGACCTGGCGGCGTATATCGACGGCGAACTCGACGCCGACGCCCGCGCCGCCGTCGCAGCAGCCCTGGAGCAATCCCAGACGCTGCGCCGCCGGGCTGGCGCCTTCAGCGCCGTCGACCGCGCCGTGAAGCGCTATGCGGACGCGCTGGCGGCATCGGCGCTGCCATCGAAGATTTGCATTCGCCGGATGGCCGCCGAACGACGGGGCCGAAAGGCGCGGCGGCTCGGGCTGGCGGCGGCCGCGCTGTTCGCTGTCCTGATCGGCGTGACGGCTGGGTGGGTCGGCCACGGCCTGTTCCATCGCCAGGCCTTCGCGACCCGCACATTCGTGGAGTCGGCGGCGGCCGCGCACATCGTCTACTCGGCGGAGCTGCGGCATCCCGTCGAGGTCGCCGCCATAGAAAAGCAACATTTGGGGAATTGGCTCTCGAAACGGCTGAACACATCGTTTCATGCGCCGAATCTGACGGGCGTCGGCTTCACGCTGATGGGCGGGCGGCTCCTGCCGACCCGCGAAGGCGCGCCGGCCGCGCAATTGATGTACGAGGATCCGGAGGGGAAGCGGCTGACAATCTACGCGGCGGCGAATGCCGGCGACGCTGCCCAAGCGTTCCGTTATTTCAAACTGCGGGACGATGGACCGGAAACACTATATTGGGTCGAGGCCCGGGCGCGCTATGCGCTGACCGGGCCTTTCGACCGGAAGATGCTGCTGATGCTGGCGGATGCCGTCCTGAAAGGCTGGGACGGCGCATAGCGTTGGAAGCGAAAGCCGGCGGCAGGACGTGGCGCCGGGAACTGGAGGGAAGCAACACATGGGAGTTAAATCAATGCGTAAAGGTATGTTTGTTGTCGCGGCTGCTGCGGCTGCGCTCTTCGCGGGCGCTGCAATGGCCAATCCGGGCGTTGAAGCTCGGCAGGAGCTGATGAAGTCGATCGGGGGCAACACCAAGGCGATCGGCGGCATCGTCAAGGGCGGCCCCGGCGAAGCATCGGAAGTCGCGACCCGCGCGGCGGCGATCGCGGCGAGCGCGGCGATGATCGGCGGCAAGTTCGGCGATCAGGTGCACGTCGAGAACGCCGGCGACGTCAAGACCACGGCGAGCCCGGCGATCTGGATGAAATGGGACGAGTTCGTGAAGGCGGGCACGGACCTGGAGACTGCCGCGAAGGCGCTTGAAACGACGGCGGCCGGCGGCGATATGGCCGCGATCGGCGCGGCGTTCGGCGCGATGACGAAGACCTGCGGCGCCTGCCACACGCCGTTCCGCGTCAAGAAATAAGCCCCATGACGCGTGCTTGAGGGCCTGCGAGACGGCGCGGAATCATTCGATTTCGCGCCGTCTGGTTCGCCTGTTTGCATTTTGCAATGGACGAAGAAGGATATTGAAGATAATGCGTTGACGGATTGAGTTATCGCGGGATACCCTTTAAGTCCATCGCGGGGGGCGATATGTCTCGTAGAACGATCACGCGCGCCGATCTTACCGAAGCGGTCTACCAGGAGGTAGGTCTCTCTCGGAATGAATCCGCCGATCTTGTCGAGATGGTCCTTGAAGAAATCGCTGACGCCCTGGCGGCTGGCGACTCCGTCAAAATTGCATCATTCGGAACCTTCATCGTGCGCCAGAAGGGCTTGCGCCGTGGGCGAAATCCGAAAACCGGGGAAGAGGTGCCGATTCTGCCGCGGCGCGTGCTGAGCTTCCGGGCGTCGCACATCCTGAAGGCGCATATAAACGGCGAAAATTCATAGAGATTCGCTGCTTCGCCGACATTGCTTCGGAAAAAACTCAAGCTATCCACATTGCCCTTGCACAGAGAATCGCTCAAATTGCCCGACCGGGCGGCAAATTGGGACTGCACGGCTGAGGATAAGCAGCAATGGCCAAAGAACCGAACGGACGCAGAGGCGAGAAAAGCGCTTCGGCCTACCGGACGATCAGCGAAGTCGCGGAAGAGATTGACGTTCCCGCGCATGTTCTCCGGTTTTGGGAAGGTAAGTTCCCGTCAGTCAATCCGCTGAAGCGCGGCGGCGGCCGCCGCTATTACCGGCCGGAAGATATCGAAGGCCTGCGCCGCATCCGCAAATTGCTGTACGAGGACGGCTTCACCATCCGGGGCGTCCAGAAACTGCTGAAGTCGAATGGCGGCAAGCCCCCGGCGGCGGTCGCGACGGCGGCCGAGGTCGGCGGCGAAATGGTGACGACGCAGCAATCCGAGCCTGCCCCGAAGCCGAAGACCGACCCAGGCCAGGGCATGCTCGAATTCGGCCTCTCAGCCAATCAGGCGGCGCGATTGCGCAAGGTGCTGAAGGATTTGCAGGCGATGCGTGACGCTTTGTCGAAAGCCGCGGCATAAGCGGTTCGCCAGGCGTTGCATCTTGGACGGGTCAGCTTGCCGCAATCTCCATCGAATCGATTGACGCAGTCGGCCGCTTACGGGATAGTGAGGCCGCTCGAACGGCGGCGACGCCGTTCGCGGTCGGAGCGTAGCGCAGTCTGGTAGCGCACCACACTGGGGGTGTGGGGGCCGTAGGTTCAAATCCTGCCGCTCCGACCAATTTCCGCGCACAAGCAGGCGAAGTTTTAAGCCCTGTTGCAGCGCTGATCGGCAGATCGCCCATGCTCATAGCGAACCCGCCCAAGCGACCGGGCCTTACCGGTCAGACCAGCCCGTAGATGCGGGCGAACGGGTCCCAGGCGGCATCGCGCTTCCAGTCATATTCCGTCCGGGTCGCGATGCGTTCGGCCTTGGCGGCGCCGTAAAGCCGTTCGATCGCCGCGAGCGCCATGTCCATGCCCGCCGATACGCCGGACGAGGTCATGTATTTGCCGTCCTCGACCCAGCGCGCCTCCGGCCGCCAATCGACCTTCGGACCCTGCTCCTTCACCCAGGCGAAGGCCGCCTTGTTGCTGGTCGCGGCGACGCCGTCGAGCCGGCCGGTCCTGGCCAGCAGGGCGCTCCCGGTGCAGACGGTCGTAACAAGCTCGGTCGCATCCGACGCCTTCGCCAGCCAGTCGATCAGGCGGGGATTATCGACCTCGGCGCGCGTGCCGGGCCCGCCTGGAACGATTAGCAGGTCGAACGCCGGCGCCTCGTCGAAGGTCTTGTCGATCACGCTTCTGGGGCCCTGACGGCTGGCGACCGGCGCCGAAGATGCGGCGATCATCTTGATGTCCGGCGCATCTTCCAGCATCCCGAACATCTCGAGCGGGCCGAAGAGGTCCAGCAGTTCAAAGCCTGGAAACAGCACGGCTCCAATGGTCATTCCCATGGCGATGTCCTTAATTGGCCGATTGCCGGGCGAACTGGCCGCCGTCACGGTAGCGTTGCAGGTAGGTCGGCGCAATGGCGTCGATCGCCGTCGCGCGAACGCCTAAATCGGCAAGTGAATCAGCGCCTTCAGCGACAATATTATCCTGCTTTAGCAGGAGCAGTTGATCGCGTGTCAGCATCGGCGCGGGCAGGAGCTCAATCAGCGCGGCGAGCGGCCGGAGCGCGCAGGACGGCGCCGGAAGGAGCGGGCGCTTGCGGCCGGTTTCCGCCATCACATATTCCAGCACGTCCCGGAAGGACATGACGTCCGGTCCGCCGAGCTCGAAGGTCTTGCCCGCCGCCGTCGCCTGGTCGAGGGCGGCGAGCGCCGCGGCGGCGACATCACCCACATAGACCGGCTGAAACTTCGTCGCGCCGCCGTCGATCAGCGGCAGGGCCGGCGCGATCCGGGCCATGGCCGCAAAGCGATTGAAGAAGTCGTCCTCCGGCCCGAAGATGACGCTTGGGCGCAGGATCGTCGCGGCGGGAAAGGCCTCCGCGACCGCAGCCTCGCCCATGGCCTTGCTTCGGGCATAGGCGCTCTCGCTCGCGGCGTCGGCGCCGATCGCGGAAATATGGACGAAGGCCGCCGCCCCATGTTCGGCCGCCGCGGCCGCAATCGCGCCCGGACCGTCGACATGGGCGCGCCGGAAGCTGTTCCGGCTGCTTTCCGTCAGGATGCCGATCGCATTGATCACGGCGTCCGCGCCATCGACGGCGGCGGCGATGGTCTCCGGATGGCTCAAGCTGACGCGCACCGGCGCAATCTGCCCGACAGCGCCGGCCGGCTTCAGGAACTTTGCGCTCTCGATCGTGCGCGCCGCGACCCGGACGCGCGCGCCCTCCGCCGCCAGGCGCTTGACGATGTAGCGTCCGACAAACCCCGTTCCGCCAAATACCGTGACGCGTCGACCTTGCATCGCTTCCTCCGTAAACCGCGCCCATGGGCGGCGCTTCATGCGGCCTTCCTTATATATCGGGTCGTCTTGCACTGGAACCGCCCTTGCCGAGCGCTGCGGATGCTTCTATCCGATGCGCATGAACACATCATCCACAGACCGCCCCCGCGTCCGCCTTCTCCCGAAACGCCACCGTCGCATCAAGGCCGGCCATCCCTGGCTCTATTCCAATGAAGTCGTGATGACGCCGGCGCTGAAGGCCATGGCGGCCGGCGCGCTCGTAACGGTGGAAAATGCCGCGGGCGAGCTTATGGGCACGGCCGCCTTCAACCCGAAGCCGCTGGTCGTCGGCCGCATGTTGAGCCAGGGGCCGGATGACGCCATCGACGCCGAATTCTTCCGGGGCCGCATCGTCAAGGCGCTGGCGCTCCGGAGCCGCCTCTATGCCGAGCCCTATTACCGGTTGATCCATGCCGAGGCTGACGGCCTGCCCGGCCTGATCGTTGACCGGTTCGACGATATCCTGGTCGTGCAGTTGAACGCCGCCGCCGTCGACGCGCGCTCCGACGCGATCGTCGCGGCCTTGCAGGCGGCCCTGCAGCCGAAAGGCATTCTGCTCCGCCGCGACACCCCGGCCCGCATCGTCGAGGGCCTGGCGGACGCCGAGGATGAGATCGTCGGCGACATCGGCGACGCGCCGATCGTCGTGCGCGAGAACGGGCTGACGTTTCTCTCCGACATCGCGGGCGGCCAGAAAACCGGCTGGTTCTACGACCAGCGGGACAACCGTGCGGCGGTTGCGGCGGTCGCGAAGGGCGGCCGGGTGCTCGACGTCTATTGCTATCTCGGCGGCTTCGGCATGAACGCGGCCGCAGCCGGCGCTACGAGCGTCACGTTCGTCGACCGCTCGGCGCCGGCATTGGAACTGGCGGAAGCGGCGGCGGCGGCCAATGGCCTCGCCGACCGGACGACGTTCGAGCGCGCGGAAGCGTTCGATTTCCTCGACCGCTCGGTCCAGGCGGGCGCGCGCTGGGATGTGGTGATCGTGGACCCGCCGGCGTTCGTGAAGTCGCGCAAGGATCTGGGGGCCGGACTTCGGGGCTACCGCAAGCTGATCCGGCTGGCGTCGCGGCTGGTCGCCCATGACGGTTTCTTCTTCGTGGCCTCATGCTCCCATAATGTCGACGATGCCGCGTTCGCCGAACAGGTGCGCCATGGCCTGACGGACGCCGGTCGGAACGGCCGCATCCTCCGCGCCGCCGGCGCCGCCGCCGATCATCCCGTGCATCCGTTTCTGCCGGAAAGCGCCTATCTGTCGAGCATGCTGTTGCAGCTTGACTAGATCGAGGGGCCGGGCCGCCCCTTCCGAAACCTGCCGTTTCCGCATAGCTTTGCGGCCAGACCGGTTGGCGGGAGAGAGAACAGGGCGATGAGCGGCGACGCGACGATGCAGGTTTCGGTCTGGCGGTCCGGCGATGGCAAGGAAGGGTTCCAGACCTTTGACGCCCCGCGCCGGGAGCATCAGACCGTGCTGGATGTGGTGACCTGGATCCAGCAGCATGCCGATCCGTCGCTGGCCTATCGCTTCGCCTGCCGGGTCGGCATGTGCGGCTCCTGCGCCATGATGGTCAACGGCCAGCCGCGCTGGACCTGCCGCACTCATGTCAGCCGCGTCCTGAAGGATGGCCGCCTGGAAATCGCGCCCTTGCGCAACCTGCCGGTCATCCGCGACCTCGCGACCGACATGACGCCATTCTTCGAGAAATGGGTCGCGGCGGAGGCAGTGTTCGCGCCGTCGGAAAGCCGGGAGGCGCCGATGGCGCCGATCAAGCCCGACGATCCGCGCCGCGTCGCCGCCGACGCCGCCATCGAATGCATCAACTGCGCCGTCTGCTACGCGGCTTGCGATGTTGTCGCGAGCAATCCCGAATATCTCGGCCCCGCCGCGCTCAACCGCGCCTGGACCCTGGCGAACGATGCGCGGGATGGCGGCCAGAAAGCCCGGCTCGACGCGATTTCGAAGGCGGGCGGCTGCCATAACTGCCATTCCATGGGGAATTGCATGACCTTCTGCCCGAACGAGCTTAATCCGACCGCTTCCATCGCCGGCTTGAAGCGGGCGACCGTCAAAGCGGCGCTTGGCTGGGGCAAGGGATAGGCCGATGCTGACGCTTCGCCTTTATCTGCTGCAACGGGTCACGGCCATCCTGATGGCGCCGCTCGTGCTCGGTCATATCGCGGTCATGATCTATGCGGTTCAGGACGGGCTGACGGCCGCTGAGATCCTCGGACGGACTCAAGGCAGCCTTGGCTGGATGCTGTTTTATGGCGTGTTCGTCGTTGCGGTCGCCATCCACGCAGCCATCGGGCTTCGCGTGATCGTGGCGGAAACGCTTGGCCTGCGCGGCGCCGGGTTGAATGTTTTCGCCTGGGGGGCTGGGTTGCTGCTGCTGGCGCTCGGCCTTCGCGCCGTGTGGGCGGTGACGGCATGAAGGTGCGGCCGCATCGCGGGCATCCGCTCTGGTATGCCTTCATGCTCCACCGCACATCCGGCTTGTTGCTGGCCCTGTTCCTGCCAGTGCATTTCTATGTGCTGGCGATGGCGCTGACGGGGCCGGATGCGCTTGACGGGTTTCTCGCGCTCACGGCCTCGACGCCGGTCAAGCTGGCGGAATGGGGCCTGGTCTTCCTGTTGGCCGTGCATTTCTTCGGAGGGTTGCGTCTCTTGGCGCTGGAGTTCCTGCCGTGGTCGTCCCGTCAGAAGACCTTCATCGCGGCGGCGACGGCGCTGGCCTTCCTCGTCTCCACAACCTTTTTCCTGAGCGCCGCATGACATGCAGATAGATCGCTTCGATACGGACATCCTGATCATCGGCACTGGCGGCGCGGGCCTGTTCGCCGCGCTCCATGCCCAGAAGGCGGCGCCGGAGAAGCGCGTCGCCATCGCGGTCAAGGGTCTGGTCGGTAAGTGCGGCTGCACCCGCATGGTGCAAGGCGGCTACAATGTGGCGCTGGCGCCCGGCGACAGCATCGAGCGGCATTTCATGGACACGATCGAGGGCGGGAAGTGGCTGCCGAACCAAGACATGGCCTGGCGGCTCGTCGAAACCGCCGTCACCCGCATCCGCGAGCTTGAGAATGAGATCGGCTGCTTCTTCGACCGCAATCCCGACGGCACCGTCCACCAGAAAGCCTTCGCCGGCCAGACCTTCGACCGCACGGTCCACAAAGGCGATCTGACCGGCATCGAAATCATCTCCCGACTGATGGAACAGGTGCTGAAGCGCCCGATCGACCGGCTGGAGGAGCACCGCGCCATCGCCCTGATCCCGGCCAGGGGCGGCGAGGGGCTGGCGGGCGTGCTGTTCATCGATATGCGCACCGGCGGCTTCCGGCTGGTCCGCGCCCAGACCGTGCTGATGGCGACCGGCGGCGGGCCGACCATGTACCGCTACCACACGCCCTCGGGCGACAAGACCATGGACGGCCTCGCCATGGCGCTGCGGGCGGGCCTGCCGCTTCGGGATATGGAGATGGTGCAGTTTCACCCGACCGGCCTGCTGGCGGGCGAGGGCACGCGGATGACGGGCACTGTGCTGGAAGAAGGCCTGCGGGGCGCCGGCGGCTATCTGCTGAACGGCCAGGAACGCCGCTTCATGTTCGACTATGCCGAAGGCGGCGAGCGGGCGACGCGCGATATCGTCAGCCGGGCGATCTATGACGAAATGCGCAAGTCCAACACGTCGCCCAACGGCGGCGTCTACATCTCGATGGCGCATCTTGGGCCGGAGTTGGTCGCGGAAAAGTTCAAGGGCATGGTCAAGCGTTGCGCCGATTGCGGCTTCGATCTGGCTGGCGGCCTGGTCGAGGTCGTGCCGACGGCGCATTACCTGATGGGCGGCATCGTCGTCGACGTGGATACGCGGACCGAGATGCCGGGCCTCTATGTGGCGGGCGAGGACGCGGGCGGCGCCCACGGCTCCAACCGCCTGGGCGGCAATGGCGTCGCGAACTCCACCGTTTATGGCGGCATCGCGGGCGATGTCATGGCCAGGGAAGCGGCCGGCGCGCTGAAGGATATCGACGAGGCCGTGCTCGACGCCGAAGTCGCCCGCGCGCTGAAGCCGATCGGCAAGGCGACAGGCGACGTTCATGCGCTTCGCCTGAAGTTGATGGATGCGATGTGGGACGATGTCGGCGTGCTCAGGAACGGCCCGGGCCTTCGCCGGGGCCTGGAGAAACTGGCGGACATCCGGGCGGAGCTTGCCGAGACCGGCATCGCGGGCGGCAGTCGCGCGTTCAACCTGACCTGGCATGACTGGCTGAACATGCAGAGCCTCGTCGAAACCTCGGAGGTCATCACGCGCGCCGCGCTCAGCCGCGAGAATTCCAGGGGCGCGCACTACCGGGAAGACTTCACCGACGCCGGCGATCTCGACGCCTCATATTTCACTGTGGCGCGGCAGACCGGCGGCGAATTGCGCGTCGAGCGGGCGCCCGTCGAGTTTACCATCGTCCGTCCCGGCGAAACCTTGCTGAAAGAGCCCCAGGAGGCCGCCCAATGATTTCGATCGACGTGATCCAGGAGACGGCCGAGAAGCTGATGGCGCAAGCCGCCATCGAGATTCCGGACGACTATTTGACCGGCCTGAAACAGGCGGCGGACGCGGAGGACGGCGATCTCTCCTCTTTCGTGCTCCAGGCGATGCTTGAGAATTACGAGGCCGCCAAGGAAGACCGCCGCGCCATGTGCGGCGACACCGGCTGCCCGCGCTGGTACGTCAAGCTCGGCAACGACGCCCGGATCGAGGGCGGGCCGGTGGCGCTGGAGGAAGCGCTCCGCCGGGCGACCGCCAACGCCACGCAGAACGTGCCGCTGCGCCCAAACCGGGTGCATCCGCTCTGGCGCACGGACCATGACAACAATGTCGGCATCGGGGCGCCTGAAATCGAGTACGGCTTTGAGCCGGGCGGCGACTGGATCGACCTGACGACCGTCCATAAGGGCGGCCTGTTCGGCACCGACTACCGGATGCTGTTCCCGTCGGACGGGATCGAGGGCATCAAGCGGTTCTATCTCGATAGCCTCGTGGCGTTCGGCAAGCGGGGCCTTGCCTGCCAGCCCGCGATCATCGGGATCGGGCTTGGCGGCTCCAAGGATACCTGCATGGTGCTCGGCAAGCGCGCCGCCTGCCTCCGCACGGTCGGCGACCGCAACCCGGACCCGAAGATCGCGGCGCTCGAGGAAGAGTTCAAGGAGCTCGGCAATTCCATCGGGATGGGCGCCATGGGCTTTGTCGGCAATTCCATGGTGATCGACTGCCATATCGAGGTTGGTTATTGCCACACGGGCGGCATGCAGATGAGCGTCCACGCCTTCTGCCTGTCCTCCCGGCGCGCGGTCGCCCGGGTGCATGGCGACGGCCGCGTCGAACATCGGACCGACCCCGAATGGTTCACCCCCTTTCAACGCCGGGAGACGGTCGGATGGCAGATGCCGGAAAATTCAAAAAAGTCCGCCTGAGCACGGAGCCGACGCCGGAAGCGCTGGCCGACCTCAAGCTTGGCGACGTCGTCTATCTGGACGGCACGGTCTACACGGCCCGCGAAGGCGCCTACATGCGCGCATTGCAGGATGGCGCGCCCTTGCCGATGACCCTGCCGCTGGAGAGCGGCGCCAACTTCCACTGCTCGCCAGCCGCCTCGATCGCGGAGGATGGGACGATCGCCATCGGCGCGGTGACGGCGACGGCCTCTTTCCGGTTCTCGAAATGGATCGGCGAGTGGCTTGCGCTTTCCGGGGCGAAGTTGATCCTGGGCAAGGGCGGCATGACGTCCGCCGACTACAAGCGCCACTTCGTGCCCCATGGCGCGATCTACCTGACGACGGTCGGCTACGGCACGGGCGCCCTGCTCGGGCGCGGCATCACGCGGGTCAAGGATGTGCATTGGCGCAAGGAACTTGGCCTGGCCCAGGCGATGTGGGTGCTTGAGGTGTCGAATTTCGGGCCGTTCATCGTCGAGAGCGATATGAACGGCGACAGCTTGTTCGAGCGCGAGAACAAGAAAATCGCCGCCGGTCTGGCGAAAGTCTACGAAGGCACGCGCCCGGCCGTGCTGAAACGCTTCGGCGAAACTGACGACCGCAGCGATGAAATGATTTAGCAGGCGCGCAATATGGTCTAGGCTTACAGCAGTAGACATAGAAGAAACGGGAGAGAGCGATGAAATTTGGATTGAAGGCTGCGCTTGCCGCGCTGGCCATCTCGGCCTCCGCGACCGCCGCCATGGCGGATTATCCAGAACGCCCAATCACCATGATTATCCCCTATGGCCCGGGCGGCGCGACCGATATCTCGGCGCGGACCATCGCCGAGGCGCTGGGCGAGGCGGTCGGCTCGCCGGTCATCATGGTCAATCGCGCTGGCGCGGGCGGCGCGACCGGTTCGGTCGCCGTCCAGAACGCGAAGCCCGACGGCTACACCATGCTGTTCGCCCGCGTCGGCTCGCACACCGTCAACCCGGCGATGAAAGCGACGCTGCCCTACACCCTCGCGGATTTCCGCTTCGTCGGCGTCTATGAGATCAATCCGGTCGCCTGCGCCGTCAAGGCCGATAGCGATATCAAGACGATCGACGATCTCATCGCCAAGGTGAAAGCAGGCGGCGTCAGCTATAGTTCCTCCGGCGTCGGCTCCTTGCTGCATATCGCGGCGGCTTATGTCCTGAAGGAATTCGGCATCGCCGATCCGGTCAAGGATGCGATCCATATCCCGCTGAAAGGCGGCGGCGCGGCGGCGACGGCCGTGTTGAACGACACGGCGACCTTCATCTGCACGAATTCCTCCGCGCTCGCCAGCTTCGTTGCGAACAAGCAATTGAAGCCGCTGCTGGTGACGACCGCGGAGCCGATCGTCGGCTTCGACGCGCCGACCTCCGCCGATCTCGGCAAGCCGGCGCTGACGCAACTGGTGGGCTGGACCGGCATCGCCGGCCCGGACGATCTGCCGGACGACATCGCGGCCAAATGGGGCGCCTGGATGAAGACAGCGACCGATGACGCCGATTTCCGCCAGAAGATGGAATCGCGCGGGTCAGTCATCAGATTGATGCAGCCGGCGGAATCCCAAGCTTTCATCGAAGGTCAGTACGCGGTCTTCCGCAAGCTTGTGGATGACCTCGGCATGCGGATCGAGAACTAGAGACGATGCCCGGCGCCGCCGTTTCGCGCTCCATCAGGACCGTGAGCGGCGGCGCCGGCGGGCGCTTGCCTCTTCGATATTTCCTGGCCCGGATGTAGAGCGTCCATGTCCAAGCAATCATTCCTGTGCGTCGGCGGCGCGGCGCTTGCCGGCGCCGCGTTCCTGATGCTGGCCGGCATTCCGTATGGCGTCAGCAGCCCGAGCAATGTCCGCAATATCGTGCTGTCGCCCCTGTTCTGGCCGTACGTGCTGGCGGGCATTCTGGCCTTCGGCGGGGCCGGTCTGGTTCTGACCGCGTTCCGGCTGCCGCCGGGCGCGCGCGACGAACGCCTGTCGGATGTGCCCGGCGGCTGGGCGCGGCTCGGCGCGATCGCGGTCATCATGCTGGCTTATGTGATGACGATCTCGACCCTGGGCATGGTCTGGACCTCGATCGTCGCGATCGTCGCCGTCGCCTTCCTGATGCAGGCGAAGCGGCCACTGCTGACGGCGGTCGTGGCGGTCGCGGCGCCCTTGTTGCTCTATGCGTTCTTCGCCCATGTGGCGGGCGTCGGCGTGCCGCAGGGCGAACTGGTGCGCCTGCCATGAGCTTGATGGATAGCTTCGCCGCCGGTCTGGCGCTGGTCTGGAGCCTCGAAAGCTTGCTGGCCCTGGTCGGCGGCGTGCTCGTCGGCGTGATCGCCGGGGCTATTCCCGGCATGTCCGCGACCATGGCCGTCGCCTTGACCTTGCCGTTCACCTTCGCGATGACGCCCATCACCGGCATTCTGCTGCTGGTCGGCGTCTACAAGGGCGGGATTTTCGGCGGCAGCATTCCCGCCATCCTAATCAAGACGCCGGGGACGCCGGCGTCCAGCGCGACCGTGCTCGACGGCTATCCGATGGCGGAAAAAGGCCAGGCCGGCCGCGCGCTTGGTATGGCGCTCTGGGCCTCCTGCACAGCCGACCTGATCTCGAATCTGGCGCTGATCCTGTTCGCCGGCTGGCTCGCCTCGTTCGCGTTGAGTTTCGGGCCGCCGGAATTCTTCACGCTGATCCTGTTCTCGCTGACCATTATTGCCGGCGTTTCCGGCGACAGCCTGCTGAAGGGCCTGATCTCGGCGATCATGGGCCTGCTGCTCGCGACCGTGGGCCTGGACCTCGTTTACGGCACCAACCGCTTCAACTTCAACGATCCGAACCTGATGGGCGGTTTGAACTTCATCGCGGTTCTGATCGGCCTGTTCGCCATCCCGGAAATCCTGACCATGGTCTGGAACCCGAAGGGCCAGGAAGGGCAGGCGCGGGGCCTCGGCGGCGGCTGGGTCACCTGGCTCGACTACCGGCGCTGCTTCAAGACCATCGTGCGCGGCAGCTTGATTGGCGTGGTGCTGGGCAGCATCCCCGGCATCGGCGCGGCGCCTGCGGCGTTCCTCTCCTACAGCGAAGCTCGGCGAAAATCCAAGAACCGCGACAATTTCGGCAAGGGCGAGATCGAAGGCGTGGCGGCCTCCGAATCGGGCAACAACGGCGTCGCCGGCGCCACCTTGATCCCGCTGCTGGCGCTGGGGGTGCCGGGGGACGTGATCACGGCCATCATCATCGGCGCCTTCATGGTGCATGGCCTGCAGCCCGGCCCGATGATGTTCGTCGCCAATGCCGACATCATCTACGGGCTGTTCCTCGGCCTGATCATCAGTTCGATCGCCTTGTTCTTCATCGGCACCGTGGCGATCCGGGGGTTCCGCTTCGTCGCCGACATTCCGAAGGCGCTGCTGTTCCCGGTCGTGCTGGTGCTGTGCGTCTATGGCGTCTTCGCGGTCAACAACAACATCTTCGATATCGGCGTGATGTTCGCCATGGGCTGGGTCGGCTTCATGATGTTGCGCTTCGGCGTCCCGGCGGCCCCGTTCCTGATCGCATTCATCCTCGGCCCGCTCTTGGAGGACAATTTTCGCCAGTCGATGCTGATGTCCGGCGGGTCGCCGGAAATCCTGTTTCGCGGCCCGATCACCTGGTTCTTCTGGGGCCTGACCGTGCTCACCGTCGTCGCAATCGCGCGGGCGGGCCTGCGCGTGCGCAGCAAGCTGCTTGAGGAAAAACGCACATGAGGGGCGCGGATAGCTTGGTTCAGACGCTGGCGGCGGTCGGCGTCGAGCGGATTTTCAGTCTTTCCGGCAACCAGATCATGCCGGTCTATGACGCGTGCATCGATCTTGGCGTCGAGATCGTGCATGTGCGCCACGAGGCGGCGGCGGTGTTCATGGCGGAGGCCTGGGCGCAATTGACGGGACAGGTCGGCGTCGCCCTGACGACGGCCGCGCCGGGCTTCGGGAATTCCCTGGGGCCGCTCTATTCCGCGACGAAATCGGAAACGCCGCTGCTGTTGCTGACGGGGGATTCCCCGGTCAGTCAGGACGGTCGGGGCGCGTTTCAGGAACTCGATCAACTGGCGATCACGCGGCCGCTGGTGAAGGCCGGCTTCCGGCCGACGACCGCCGCCGCACTGGCGGAAGATGTCGCGGCGGCCCTCGAATGCGCGGCGTCCGGCCGTCCCGGACCCTGCCATATCGCGCTCGCCTTCGATGTGTTGCAGGCGGAATGCCCGGCAGCGCCGGCGCCGTTCCGCGCCGTTGAGCCAAAGGCGCCGGGCGCGGACGATGTGGCGGCGGCGCTGGCGAGGCTTGCTGCCGCTGAACGGCCGTTGATCGTGACGGGGCCAGCGCTGAACTGGACCCGGGCTGGCGCGCTCCTGGCGGCGCTTGAAGCCCACACTGGCGCGGCGGTTCTCTGCCTCGAAAGCCCGCGCGGCCTGAAAGACCCTTCGCTCGGCGATCTGGCGGGCGTCTTCAAGCAGGCGGATCTGGCGCTGGCGCTCGGCAAATCGATTGACTTCACGCTTGGCTTCGGCGCGGCGGAGGCGTTTGCGCCTGGCTGTCCCTGGATCGTCGTCGACGGCGACACCGCAGCCCAGGCGCAAGCCGCGCGCAATCTCGGCGACCGCCTGGCGCTGGCGGTCGTCGCCGATCCGCGACCGACGGCCGAAGCGCTGATCGCCGGCGCCCCCGCCCCCACGCCCAGCGCGCAAGCTTGGCGGGACGAAGTGGCGGCGCTGACTGCCAAGCGCGCGCCTTGCCCCAGGACCAAGGGCATCTCGCCGCTCGATCTGACGACCGCGATCCAGCGGCAGATCGACCGGGCAGGCGAAACCGTGCTGGTCCTGGATGGCGGCGAGATCGGCCAATGGGCGCAAGCCGGCCTCAAGGGCGACGCGCGCCTGATCAACGGGCCCGGCGGCGCCATCGGCGGCGGTCTCTGCTACGCGGTCGCCGCCGCGTTGGCCCGGCCGCACGCCCAGGTGATCGCCGTGATGGGCGACGGCACGGTCGGCTTTCATCTGGCCGAGTTTGAAACGGCCGCACGATCCGGCGCCGCTTTCGTCGCGGTCATCGGCAATGACCGGCGCTGGAATGCCGAATACCAGATCCAGGTCCGGGACTACGGCGCCCAGCGCACGATGGGCTGCGAATTGAGCGGCGCCCGATACGATTTGGCGGCGGCCGGGCTTGGCTGTCACGGCGAGTATGTAACGGATCCGGCCGACCTGGACGCGGCGCTGGCGCGCGCCAGCGCATCCGGCAAGCCGGCTTGCGTCAACGTCGAGATCGACGGCCTCGCCGCGCCGAGCGGCGCCGGGCACTGATCTCAGTCTTCGATGACGACCCGGCCTTCCGCCGGATAGACGGTCACGCGGGCGCCTGTGGGGATCAGCGTCGTCACATCGCCGTCCTCGAAGCGGTCGCACATGGCCATGTCGGCCAGGGCCGCGCCCTGGGCGAGGATGGTGTTGGCGGCGTTGAACAGGATGGCTTTCGGCGCAATGCCGCGCGCTTTCATCTCGTGCAGCATCCAGGCGGACGCGACGCCGCCCTTGGCCGTGTTCAGCACCAGGATCTTGTCCTTGTAGGACTGACCGGCCAGCGCATGCTGGGGCCTGGAGAAAATGCCCTTGATGCGGTCAAGATCATAGCGCGCTGAAAAATTATCCGCCGCGGTCAGAGCTTCGCCGGCGACCGTCGGGCCGATGCCGGGATGGCATTTCAGTTCGCGCGGCATCAGACGATCTCCCCTTTCTCGGCCGAGGCGACGCAAGCCGCCATCGAGGCCAGCGCTGGCTTGTAGCCGTAGCCGCCCAGAATGTTCACGATCTTGGCCGAGTTCGAGAGCAGCCGCGTCCAGCCGTTCGCCTCGCCGATCTCGCGGGCATATTGCTGGTAGAAGCAGGTGCCTTGCAGCACGGTCGCGCCGAACGCCTGCAAGGTCGCGTTGAAGCCCATGCGCTCGGCGTCGGCATAGACGCTGGGCGCGGTGCAGACGATGACGTCGGTATCGGCATGGCGGCGGCGGCCGGCGCAGATCGCGGCGAGCTGCCGCATTTCGACCAGCGACAATTGCGGGGCGGCGAACACCACGACATCGACCTTGTCGCCCTCGCCGCCGAAATCGGCGCGGAGGGCGGCAAGATCGTCAGCGCCGATCCGCTCCGCCGCCAGGCCGTCGCCGCCGACAGCCTTGAGGTCGGGCGCTTCCGGCGTCACGCCGACGATGTGAAACAGCGGCGTCGAGCCATAACTCGCCATGGCCGCGCCGAAATGCTTGATCTGGTCGGATGTCGGCGCCGTGTCGATGCCTTCGATGACCGGCACGGCCCAATAGGAGCCCGCCTTCCGGCCGATGACGGCGCCGAGCACGCCCCAATCGGTCAACTCGACCGGAGGCGTCTCGACGAGGAAGCGGCGGGTCGCGCGGCGATGCCGGTCCAGATGCAGGCCATAGCGCGGGGTGCGCCCGGTCAGGCCGGCCGCAAGGGCCGACGGCCCGCCCTCGAAGTTGGATCGGGCGCCGCAAACGCTGTTCGAATAGATCACGACGCCGGTGTCGCCATAGGCGACATGGTCGCCGAACACCGGCGGCATGATCGTCTGATAATTGATGCAGGTGTCGGTCATCATGATGCCGAGGGCCTGACAGGCGGCGATGAAGCGGCGCTCGAGGTCGGCCATCGCCTCGGTCTGGCCAAGGGGATCGTAGCAGGAGAGATCGACGCCGCGCGGATCGGTGATCATCGGCACGCGGACGCGCCGCTCCGGCTCCGGCAATCCGGCGAAAGCTTCGACGAAACTGACGCCAGCGTCGCCCAGGCTTTCGGGGTCGGCCATCATATGCGCCTGACTGACGGGAACCATGTCCGCCGCGTCGAACATGCGCCCGACCTGCATTTGATGATCCATCGCCCACTGCCGCGCCGGCCCCATGGCGCCGGCGAGCATGGCCCGCTCCTCGTCGTTCAGATGCACGCGCTCGTCTCCGTCTTCGTCGGTCCGGAGCGAAGCTTAGCGCGAAATGCCGGTTACGGCGCTAGCGCCGGGCGAGTTCGTCCGCCAGCGCGCGATAGGCTTCAAGCGGCGGCACGGCGAGACCGGGCATTTTCGCTTCGTCATCGACGCGCCTGAGGTCGGCGGCGGCCATGGCGTAGGGCTGCTTGGCGAAATCGGCCGCTTCGGCGAGCGTCATGGCGCCGCCTTGCAGCCTCAGGCTCCGCACTGAATCCGGCGCCAGCAGGTCGAAGTAATCCGGCTCGACCGAACAGAGCCAGCGCTTGGCCGGCACATGCAGGCGGATCGGCTCTACGACCTCCGGCCCGAACAGGGACGCCAGCATCGCCGCGCCCGCAGCCTCATGGCGATCGTCGATGCCTGCTTCCGCGAGCGCCACGTCATCTTCTGTCAGAAGGTGGCCGACGTCGTGGAACAGCGCCGCGATCGTGAACGCCGGGCCAAGCTTCCGGGCGTCGGCCAGGGCCGCCGATTGCAGCGCATGCTCCAGTTGCGTGACCCCGGCCAGCCCGTAGGCGCCGTCGCCGCGCGTCGCCAGAATGTGAAAGGCGTTGCTGACAGACATCAATTGCATGGCCGTGCCCTCTTCCTGCCCTGTGTTTGATTACACGAGGAACTTCCGCAAGCGCGCGGAACAGATGTCTATAATCATGACCGCCAGAACGATGAGGATGATGATGGCGGACGCCCGGTCGTACTGGAAGGACCGGAAGCTTTCGTAGAACGTGAAGCCGATGCCGCCGGCGCCGACGATGCCCAGCACCGTGGCGCTGCGGACGTTGGTCTCGAAGCGATAAAGCATAAGGCTGGACCAGAGCGGCATGACCTGGGGAATGACGCCGTAGACGATTTCCTGAACGCGGGAGGCGCCGGTCGCCCGGATGCCTTCGACAGGGCGGGGGTCGATCGCCTCGACCGCTTCGGAAAACAGCTTCGAGATGATGCCGAGATTGTGGATGAAGATCGCCATGACGCCGGCGAACGGCCCAAGTCCGACGGCCGCGACGAACAGGATGGCGAAAACGATTTCATTGATCGCGCGGGCTGCGTCCATCATCCGCCGCATCGGCTGGACGACCCACCAGGGCGCGATGTTGGTCGAACAGAGCAATGCGATCGGCGCGCCGAACAGGATCGAAAGCGCCGTGCCCCAAAGCGCGATGAAGATCGTCTCCATGATCTTGTCGGCGAAAATGCGCCAGTCGGTGAAGTCGGGATTTGCGAAATCGCCAGCGAAGGTCGCCATGTTCGCGGCGTCCGTGAAGAGCAGCGTCCAGTTGAAGACTTCCGCTGGCTCGTAGGCGACCGCGAGGCAGGCCGCGATGGCCAGGCCGACGCCCATGGTGACGGCGAACGTCGTCCAGCGTGGCCGGAGTTGTTCTTGAACGGCGGGCGATAATTCTAGCGATGCGATAGACATGTTTGACGTTCGCCTTCCTTGAACGAATACCGCCGCCGGGTCGACTGCCTGTCGTCCCGGCGGCGGTTGCGCTATAGACTACCCAGCTTAGTAACCGGCTTGACCGACCACGGCCGCCATTTCGGCGAGGCGCGCGAGTTCGTCGTTCGCAGCCTTGACGCCTGCAGCGTCATTGGCCTGCTCAGCCTTCAGCTTGGCCTTGAAGGCCTCGATCTGACGGACGTCGAGCAACTGGGCGTTGGAGGAAGCAAGGAAGGGACCCCAGCCGTCCGAGAGCTTGGCCAGAACCGCGCGTTCGCGCTTGACCTTCTCGATGTCGCCGAAGCGGCCGTACTGCATGAAGAAGTAGTAGATCTTCGCCTTGGCGTCGGCCGAGAGGTCGGCGCGCCAGACAATCGGGTCCGACGGGATCAGCGGGGAGCGCCAGATCTCTTTGATTTTCGCGGCGGATTCCGGTTGATTCTTGGCGAGGCGCGCATAAAGCGATTCGGTGTTGTTCGTCGCGATATCGACCTTGCCGTTGGCGACCGCGAGGGCGTTGCCTTCATGGTTCGAGGAGGTGACGCGCTTGAAGCAGTTTTCCGGCGTCATGTTATTCACGGCCCAGACGTAATATCCAGGGATCGCAAAGCCGGAGGTGGAGTTCGGGTCGCCGTTGCCGAAAGTTTTGGTCTTGTCGCACTTCAGCACGTCGGCGAGCGAATTGATGCCGCTGCCGACTTGTGTGATGAGCAGCGAGTGATAGCCCTTGGTGCCATCGTCCTTGATCGTCTGGGCGAACACTTCGCCGCCGGCCCGGTCGACCGCCTGGATCGCGGATTTGTTGCCGAACCAGGCAATGTCCACTTTCTTGAAGCGCATGCCTTCGATGACGCCGGCATAGTCGGACGCGAAGAACGGCTTCACGGCCACGCCGAGCGATTTCGACAGGTCATCCAGAAACGGCTGGAAGGATGCTTCGAGGACGGATGCGGACTCGGTCGAGATGATGCCGAAGTTAAGCTGTTCCGGCATTTCGGCCTTCGCCGCGGTCGTGCCGGCCGCCAGGATGGCGACCGCCGTTACGAGGTGTTTCAACATAGGAATACTCCAGGTTTTGGTGGTTCAGACGACGGCGGGAAAGCGTTCATCTTGGTTCTGAACGGCGCGGACCCCCGCCTTCGCGCCCTTTTGCCGACCCGGATCGGGGCGGTCGGACTTCGGTTCGTCGCTTTCGGGCTCGCTCAAGTCGATGCCGTAAAGCGCGGTAAGATCTTTCGGCCGGATCTGGCTTGTCGGGCCGTCGAAGACGATTTCGCCATCCTTCAGCGCGACGATCCGGCGGCAATGCTTGAAGGCATGGTCGATCTGATGCAGCGAAATGATGATCGTCGCGCCGTCCTTCGCATTGATATCCGCGAGGATTTCCATGACGCGCTCGGCGGAGGCCGGATCGAGGGATGCGATCGGCTCATCCGCCAGGATGACCCGGGCTTCCTGGGCGAGCGCGCGGGCGATGGCGCCGCGCTGCTGCTGCCCGCCGGAGAGCTGGGAGGCGCGCCGACGGGCGAAATCGACCATGCCGACCCGCTCCAGGCTGGTCAGCGCCTTGATCTTGTCGGCCTCGTTGAACAATCCGAACGTGCCGCGCCAGCCGGAAGCCCGGCCAAGCCTGCCGGCCAGGACGTTCTTCAGCAGCGTCAGGCGGCCGACCAGATTGAATTGCTGAAAGACGACCCCGACCTCCCGCCGGAGCCGGCGCTGCGCTTTCAGGCGTTTGCCGTTCTGCTGCACCGCCTCGCCCAGCAGGCGGATCTTGCCGCCGCTCGCGTCAAGGCGCTCGAAACCCGCGATCAGGCGGATCAATGTCGATTTGCCGGAGCCCGAAGCCCCGATCAGCGCGACCAGTTCGCCGGCCTCGACTGTCAGGTTGATGCCTTTCAGAACGGGCGTGCCGCGCCGAAAGGATTTCGACAGATCGCTGATCTCGATTACAGTGGTCATGCCGCTCGCTCCTTGTTCAGGGGAGGAGTAGATGCTGAATGTGACAGGGGCGTTTCGGATAAATGACGCTAGGATGTCGCCCCTGTGGACCGCCTGGAGGGATGCAACGATGTCAAAACCGTTTGAAGGACCGTCGGTCTGGACCGGCGCCGATCTCGCAGCCGACCGGAGTTGGACCTACCGGCTGACGGCGGCCGATATCCGCGAACTGGACGCCGCGCGGCGTCACGCTGAACGCGCCGGCGCCGATTGGCTGACCGTGACGCGCGAAACCTTCCCGCTGGACGCCATGGCGCGACGTCTCCAGGGCGTCGCCGATCAACTGGAGACCGGCCGCGGCATGATGCTGCTCAGCGGCCTGCCGGTCGACCGGCCGCAGGATGATATCCGCCTGATCTGGATGGGCATGGGCCACTGGATCGGCCGCCCGGTCGCCCAGGACAATACCGGGCAGATGATGCGCGACATTCAGGCCGAGCCCGGCGACCTTGGCGCGCGCCATGAAAAGATGGCCGACGCCAAGGGCGAGGTCTTTCTGTCATCCAAGGCCAGGACCTACAGCAATGGCCAATTGCGCTACCACACCGACCGGACCGATGTCGTCGGCTTGCTGATGGCGCGCCGGTCCGCGTCCGGCGGCGAAAGCCGTGTCGCGAGCACCGCCGCCGTCTACAACGCCATTCTGCAGCGCCGGCCCGATCTTCTGGAACTGCTGCTGCAGCCGATCTATCGCTCGCGGCTTGGGGAGGAAGCTGGCGGCGGCGATGAAATCTACCCGTTGCCGGTATTCGGCATTCGCGACGGCAAGCTGACCAGCCACTATTCGCGGACATATGTGGAAGCGGCCCAATTGCGGCCGGAAACGCCGCGCATGTCCGACGCCCAATGGGAAGCGCTCGACATGCTGGCGGCCGTCGCCGACGAACTGGCGTTCCGGATGATGCTGGCGCCGGGCGACATTCAACTGATCAACAGCCACATCACCTATCATGCCCGCACGGCCTTCGTGGACGATGCGGCCAAGGGCGAATCGCGCTTGCTCCACCGGCTCTGGCTCTCGATGCCGAATAGCAGGGCGTTGCCGGCCGATCAGGCGGTGCTGTGGCGCAATGTCGAAGCCGGCGCGCTCCGCGGCGGGATCGCGGTCGCTTAAGGCAGCTCGGCGATTGCCGGGGTCGATCTACGCCGGGAAGTGCCGACGCCAGACCGGGCCGACAGTCGGGTGCGCCTCGACCAGCGCGCGGAGCGCGGCGAGCCTTGGGGCGTCGATAGAACCGCGAAACCACTTCGACAGCATGGCGACATAGATGTCGGCGAGCGACATGTCGGCGCCCAGCAGGAACGGGCCGGGGACAAGGGCGCGCTCGACCAGGGCCAGCGCCTCGCCCATCCGCTGGATGGCGGCGGCCTGGGTCGCGGGCTCGGCGGCGGGGTCGGTCGTGTAGCGGCCCGGATAGACCCGTCTGAGCACGGCCTCGTAGAGATTGACGTTCGCGAAGACCAGCCAGCGCAGGAACGCCGCATGGGCAGCCGTGCCAGGCGAGGGGCCAAGCCGCTTTTCGGGGAATTTCGCGGCGAGATGGATCAGAATAGCGGCGGATTCGGTCATCATCGACCCGTCCGGCAGGATCAGCGTCGGCATCTGGCCCCAGGGATTGACGGCCCGGAAACTGGCTGGCATCGGCGAGCCGGGCTTGGTGTCATATTCGACCAGGTCGAAGGGCGCGTCCGCAAGCGTCAGCGCGATCTCGACGACGAGGCCGCCGCTGCCGCGCCGATTATGCAGGACATAGCGTGATGGGTTCGTTGTGCCGCTCATGCGCCGAGCGCTTCCGGCAGGGCCGCCATCACAGCGTCGGCGATGGCCGCCGTTCCGGTGTCGCCGCCGAGGTCATAAGGCCGGACGGAGCCATTGGCGAAGCCGATCTCAAGGGCGCGCTCGATGCCGCGTCCTGCGTCCGCCAGCGCCGGCGCATCGTGCTTTTCGGCGAGCCAGTTCAGCATCATCGCCGCCGAAACGATCATCGCGCTTGGATTGGCGATGCCCATGCCGGCGATGTCGGGGGCGGTGCCGTGGGCCGGTTGGAACAGGCCGTGCTCATCGCCGATTTCGGCGCATGGCGCCATGCCCATGCCGCCGACAAGTCCGGCCGCGAGATCCGAGAGGATGTCGCCGAACATGTTCTCCATCACCATCACATCGAACTCCCAGGGCTTGCGCACCAGGTCAAGCGCCGCCGCATCGACATAGGCGTGGGCGCGCGCCAGGTCGGACGCCTTGTCCATCCGCTCGTTAAAGACTTTTCGGAAGAAGGCATAGGCTGCGAACACGTTCGCCTTGTCGACGCAGGTGACGAGGCCCTTGCCGTTGCCGGCCGCCTTCCGGCCGCGCGCCAGGCCGATCGCCTGATCGGTCAGGCGTTCGGTGACGCTCCGCGTGATCACCAGGGTTTCGCGGGCTTCCCGGTCGTCGATGACCTCGCCCTTGCCGACCGAGGCGAACAGGCCCTCGGTCGATTCACGCAGGATGATCAGATCGATGTTCCGGGCGCGGGCGTCGGCGAGCGGCGTCTTGACGTTCGGGTAAAGCTTGACCGGCCGCACGCCGGCGTAGAGGCCGAATTCCTGGCGCATCCGCAAATGCGGCGAAATCTCGGTGCCGTCGGGCTTGCGCACGCTCGGGAGGCCGATGGCGCCGAGGAGAATTGCATCGGCATTGCGGCCGGCTTCGAAGCTCGCGTCGGAAATTTCTTCGCCGCTCTCCTGGTAGTATCCCGCGCCGCAGGCATATGGCGTGAGCTCCAGGGCGAAGCCGCCGACAGCAGCTTGCGCCGCCGCCAGCACCCGCCGGGTTTCGGCCATGATCTCGATGCCGATGCCGTCGCCGGGGTAGACTGCGATCGTGAAATTCGCGTTCTTTGCAACCATAGCCGGACCCTCCTGGCGCATTGTTGGATATCGATCGGTCAGGCGACGACGCCGGCGTCGCGCAAGGCCGCGATCGCATCCGCCTGAAGGCCAAGCGCTTCCAGAATTTCGTTTGTGTCCTGGCCAAGCGACGGCGCGGCGCGGCGGATTGCGCCGGGCGTCTCCGAGAGCCGGGGGATGATGTTGTGCATCGGGAGGACGCCGCCGGGGGCTTCAGGCTCCGGCATTTCGACCAGCACTTCGCGGCTGAGGACATGGGGGTCCTGGCGGAGTTGGCCCGCGTCATAGACCGGCCCGGCGGTGACTTCGGTCGCCTCGAAGAAATCCAGGTTCTCCTGCAGCGTCCGCTGGCCGACCCAGTCCTGCACGATGGCGTCCACTTCATCGGCGCGGGCGATGCGGGCGGCGTTGGTCGCATAGCGCGGGTCGTCGCACATATCGGCGCGGCCGATGGCGCGAAAAAGGCGCATCGCCATGGCCTGCATGGAGCCCGAGATCGCGAGCCAACTGCCGTCCTTGGTCTGGTAGGTGTTGCGCGGGCTGGCGGTCAGGGACCGGTTGCCGGTGCGCATGGGGGCCTTGCCGGTCACGTGATGGATCGCAGCATCGCCGCCCAGGATCGAGATCAACGGCTCCAGCAGCGCGAGATCGATGATCTGGCCCTTGCCGCCCTTCGTCTCCACTTCCCGAAGCGCCGTCATGACCGCGAACGCGCCGTATAGGCCCGCCACCATGTCGGCGAGCGCCATATTGGGCAGGGTCGGCGGCCGGTCGGGGAAGCCGGTTTTCATGGCGAAGCCGCTCATGCCCTCGATCAGCGTGCCGAAGCCCGGCTTGGCGGCATAGGCGCCGGTCTGCCCGAACCCGGTGACCCGCAGGATGACCAGCTTCGGGTTGCGGGCCCACAGGATTTCGGGCGCGAGGCCCATCTTCTCCAGGCCGCCGGTGCGGAAATTCTCAACGAACACGTCAGCCGTTTCGACCAAGTCCAGCAGCAGGGCCGTGCCGCGCGGATCGCGAAGGTTCATGACGATGCTGCGCTTGTTCCGGGCGTAGATCTTCCACTGCACGCTGATGCCGTCGGCGCCCCAGTCGCGCAGCGGGTCGCCCTTGCCCGGCGGCTCGACCTTGATGACGTCCGCGCCGTGATCGGCGAGGACATGGGTCGACATATTGCCGGCGACCAGCCGCGACAAATCGAGGACGCGCACCCCATCGAGGGGGCAGGCGGCATCGGGCTGATAGTCCATCGCGGGCGACTCCTCTGCGGCAGATCGCTGGAACTATAGGCTTTGCATTGCGCCCATGGGAACGGCGGCTATGCTCAACCGGCCGACTGGCTGTTCCGCACCTGGAGGATCGTTGATGGCGCGCATTGCAGTCGCCAGCTTTCGCCACGAAACCAATACCTTCGCGCCCCACAAGGCGACGCTGACGGATTTTGAAACCGGTTATAGCTGGCCTGTCCTGACGCGGGGCGCCGATGTGCTGCCGGCGGTCAAGGGCTACAATCTGGCGCTTGCCGGCTTTGTCGAGCGGGCGGCAGCCCGGGGGCATGCGATTGCGCCGTTGCTGTTCGCTTCGGCCAATCCTTCGGCGCAAGTGACGGAGGCGGCCTATGAAGCCATCGTCCAGATGCTGTTCGAGGAACTGGCGGCCCTGGGTCCGGTCGACGCGCTCTATCTGGCGCTGCATGGCGCCATGGTCGCCGAGCATCTGGACGACGGCGAAGGCGAATTGCTGATGCGGCTCCGGCAGAAGCTTGGGCCGCGCCTGCCGATCGTCGTCACGCTGGATTATCACGCCAACATGTCGGTTGAGGCGCTGGAGATGGCTACCGCCATAACAGGCTATCGCACATATCCCCATGCCGACATGGCGGCGACCGGCGCCCGCATGGCGGATTGGCTTGATGGGCATCTGGCGTCGGGCGCCCCGCGGCCCGCCGCCGCGTTCCGGCAGACGCCGTTCCTGATCCCGCTGTTCGCGGGGTGCACCATGCGCGAGCCTGCCGCGGAGGTCGTCGCCGCGGTCGCAAGGATCGAGGCGGAAACCGGCGTGCTGCTGACCTTCGCCGGCGGCTTTCCGGCGGCCGACATCCCCGATTGCGGACCGAGCGTTTATGGCTACGGCTCCGACGCGGCCGCTGTCCGGGCGGCCGTCGATCAGGTCGCCGATCTGGTGGAGGCGCACGAGCGCGATTGGGGCGGCGCCGTGCTGGACCCGGCGGCGGCCGTCGCCATTGCGATCAAGGCGGCGGAAGGCGCCCTTCGGCCGGTGGTGCTGGCGGACATTCAGGACAATCCCGGCGCTGGCGGCACGGGCGACACGATGGGACTGTTGCGCGCCATGCTCGACGCTGGCCTGACCGGCGCGGCGGCGGGCCTGATCTTCGATCCCCATGTGGCGATGATCGCGGCCAAGGCCGGCGAGGGCGCGCTGATCTCGGTGGCGCTCGGCGGCAAGCACGGGGTTCCGGGCGACAAGCCCTTGCCCGGGGAGTTCAAGGTGATCGCAACGGCGGACGGCCGGATGACCGGGTCGGGGCCGCTCTATAAAGGGGCGCGGCTCGATCTCGCGCCGACGGCCAGGCTCCGTCTCGGCGGCGTCGATATCGTCGTCGTCGGCAAGAGGGTGCAGGCGGCCGATCAGGAATGCTTCCGGCATCTTGGCATCGAGCCTGCCGCCATGCGATTTCTCGCCCTGAAGAGTTCCGCGCACTTCCGGGGGCATTTTCAGCCGATCGCCGAAACGATCATCGATGTCGCGGCGCCGGGCGCGATGGCCGCCGACCCGGCGGCGTTGGCGTTCAAAAGAATTCGCGCGGGCGTCAGGCTATCGCCGGCCGGCGCTGCAATGAGGGAACAGGCATGAGCACACCAATCCAGTCCGTCCTGATCGCCGGCTACGGCGTCATGGGCAAGGGCGTCGCGCTATCGTTTCTCGATGGGGGCTTCGACGTCACGGTCCTGACGCGCGACCCGGCGAAGGCGTTGGCGGGCGCGCCGAAGGGCCTCAAGGCTGTCGCTGACCTGCCGGACGAAGCGCCGGATTATGTATCCGAGAATTTCCCGGAAGAATTCCCGCCGAAGCACGCGCTCTTCAAGGCCATGGAGGCAAAGTGGGGCGGGAAGACGATCATTACCTCGAACACCTCCGGCCTGGACCTGGAAGAACTGGCGGCGCCTCTGGCCCATAAGCAGAAATTCATCGGCGTGCATTACCTGCAGCCGGCTGAAGCGTTCGCCTGCGTCGAAGCTATCCGCATTCCCGAAACTTCCGACGAAACCAGGGACAGGGTCATCGCGGCGCTGAAGCGGACGGACAAGGAAGTCGTGCTGCTCAACCGCCCGATCATCGGCGCGCTCTTTAATCGCCTGCAGCACGCCATGCTGCATGAGGCCTACTGGATGATCGAGAAGGGCTATTGCTCGGTGGAGGATGTCGACAAGTTCGCCCGCTTGGCGTTCGGGCCGCGCATGTGCGCCGGCGGACTGATCGAGGTCAAGGACCTGGGCGGGCTGGTCGTGCACGCCAAATCCCAGGCTGAGATCATCCCCAACCTGCATCTGACCCGGGAGCCGGCGCCATTCGTCCAGGCCAAGCCCGGCAAGGGCGAGACCGGAGCCGACGTCGGCAAGGGCTTCTACGATTGGACCGGCCGGGATGTCGCGGAGCGGCGCCGGCAGGTCAAGGCGATGACGCGCAAGATTTTGGATATCGTCGAACCGGAGGCTCGCAAGCATGACAAGTAGATCCGGCGCGATCGGACGGGTTGAACAGGCGTTCGATTCCGGGGCCTTCCTGGACCTCCTGAAGCGCCGGGTCGAAATCCCGAGCACCAGCCAGGAGCCGGAGCGCGCGGCCGACCTGGAGCGATATCTGACGGAGGATATCGGCCCGAGCCTCGCGGCCGACCTCGGCGTCGCCTGGGAGGTGCTGCCGAACCCGGAAGCGGCCGGCCCGCTGCTGATCGGCGAGCGTCATGAAGGCGACGGGCTGCCGACGGTCCTGGTCTATGGCCACGGCGACACCGTGCGCGGCCAGGACGAGGCGTGGCGCGAAGGCCTCAAGCCGTGGACGATCACGGTCGAGGGCGACCGGTGGTATGGCCGCGGCACGGCGGACAACAAGGGGCAGCACACGATCAACTTCACGGCGCTGGCGGCCGTGCTGGCGGAGCGCGGCGCGCTTGGCTTCAATTTGCGCGTCCTCGTCGAAACCGGCGAGGAGATGGGCTCGAAGGGCCTCCGGGCGTTCGCGGAAGCGCACAAGGACCGGCTGACGGCGGATGTGCTGATCGCGTCCGACGGGCCGCGGGTCTCAGCGGACCGGCCGACGATCTTTCTCGGCAGCCGGGGCAACACCAACTTCTCGCTGACGATCAATGCGCGCGAGGGCGCCCATCATTCCGGCAATTGGGGCGGCTTGATCTCGAACCCCGCGATCCAGTTGGTCAACGCGATCTCGACCTTGATCGACGGGCGCGGGCGCCTGCAGGTCGAAGGCCTGAAGCCGCCGCCGATCTCGAACGCGGTCCGGGCGGCGCTGGCCGACCTCGAGGTCGACGGCGGGCCGGATGCGCCGGAGATCGAGCGCGATTGGGGCGCGCCGGGGCTGACCCCCAACGAGCGCGTCTTTGCCTGGAATACGCTGGAGATTCTGGCGATGGAGGCCGGCAACCCTAAGGCGCCGGTCAACGCCATCCCGGCGTCCGCAAGCGCGGTCTGCCAGATCCGGTTCGTCGCCGGCTCCGATCACGAGAGCTTTCTCGATATCATCCGCGAGCATCTGAAAGCCGAGGGCTTCGGCATGGTCGAGGTCGCGCCGACCCGCGGCGCCATGGCGGCGACCCGAACGTCGCTGGACAATCCCTGGGTCGGCCGCGCGGTGAAATCATTCGCAGCGACGACCGGCAGGGCCCCCGCGATCCTGCCGAGCCTTGGCGGCTCGATCCCGAACGACGTGTTCACCGATATCCTCGGTATGCCGACAATCTGGGTCCCGCATTCCTATGCCGGGTGCTCCCAGCATGCGCCGGATGAACATGCGCTAGGGTCGATCCTGAGGTCCGGTCTTCGCATTATGGCGGGATTTTACTGGGATGTCGGCGCGGCGGCTTAACGGCATCGAAAGAGGCGTCTGTTAAGATACTGAGGCTTTAAGCCATGTATGAAAGGCGCCGCGACCTTGCTCAATTCCGTCCCCCGCCCGTATCGGCTATTCGCCGTGTCCGCGGTTTCAGGCCTTGCCGGCTTGGCGCCGGCCTTTGCGTGGGCGGCGCCGACGGGAAGCGATGGGTTTGCGTGGATCGCGCTGTCCCCCTGGGTAGGGCTCGCGCTGGTACTGGCCGTGGCGGCGGGCGGCCTCTCATGGCGGTTGACGCGGACGACGGTCGAATTGCGAGCGACGCGCAAACGCGCCGCCGCCAGCGAAGCGGCGCTTGAGGCGGCGGAAATCCAGGCAAAGGCTTTCGCGGCGCGCATTCGTGATCTGAGCACGCGCGCCGAAACGCTGGAGGCGGAAGCCAAGTCGCTATCGAAGGCGTCCGACGCCGTGCATAAGGCCAAGGAAGAAGCCGAGGCCGCGAACCGCTCGAAGACGGAATTCCTGGCGATGATGAGCCACGAACTTCGGACGCCCTTGAACGCGATCCTGGGATTCTCTGAAATCATTCGATCCGAGGCGCTCGGCAAGCTGGGCGCCGTCGAATATCGGGAATATGCGTCCGACATCTATACCTCCGGCGCGCATCTTCTGGCGCTGATCAATGACTTGCTGGATCTGGCGAAGGTCGAGTCCGGCATGGTCGATCTCAGGGAAGACTGGATCGATCCCGGCGAAATGATCGGCGACTGCGCGCGCATCATCCGCAAGATCGAAGCGGCGCACGGCATCCAGATCAAGGCTGATCCAGAGCCCGATCTGCCGCGTCTCAGGGCCGACAAGCGCAAGGTCAATCAGATCCTGATGAACATCCTGTCCAATGCGGTGAAGTTCACGCCGCCCGGCAAGTCGGTCACGGTCGCCGCCTTCGTCGAGGACGGCTCCGTGGTGTTCGAGGTGACCGACGAAGGCATCGGCATCGCGCCCGACGATATCGCGCGCGTCGTGGAGCCGTTTATCCAGATCGACAGCGCCCTCAACCGCACCTATCAGGGCACAGGCCTCGGCCTGCCGCTCTGCAAGCAGTTGACCGATCTGCATGGCGGCAGCTTCGAGATCAAAAGCGTCTTGAACCAGGGCACCACCGTTCGCGTGACGATGCCAGCCGCCCGCACCAAACGGAGCACGCGCGACAACGCCGCCGCCTGAGCCTCGTCCCGCAGTCGGGACTGTTTCGCTCGATGGCGAATGTTCCTATCGTCTGGCGATCCCGACTCGTCGCTAGAGGTTTCTCGTGTTCCCGGCTTCATCTTCAAGGGCGCCGCTTGGCGCCCGCCATCCATAGGGCCGCCCGATGGCTGAAAGGAAACGCTTCGGCGGGCATGGGCCGACGCTGTTCGTCTGGACGATCGCGATCTCGCTTGGGCTGATCTGCTACATCTACAAGGGCGAGGCGGCGTTTTACCGTGCCTTCTGGGTCGATGTCGGCATTCTGGAAACCATGGCGCCGCGCTTCCTGCTGGGCCTTTTGCTCGTCGGTTTCCTGACGGTGTTGGCGCCGCGCGAAGCCGTCGCCCGCGCGCTGGGCGCCGGGTCCGGTTTCAAGGGCCTTGCGATCGCCGCAGGGGCGGGCGCGCTGCTGCCCGGCGGGCCTTGGGTCATCATGCCGTTGACCCTCGCGATCGCCCGATCGGGCGCGGACGCCGGCGCTTGCGTCGCATTTGTCGTGGCCTGGTCGTCGCTTGGCCTGAACCGCCTCCTGGTCTGGGAAATGCCGTTCCTCGGGTTCGAGACCGCCGGCCTCCGCTGGCTTCTGGCGGTGCCGTTGCCGCTGCTGGCCGGCTTGGCGGTCAGGCGCTGGCTGCCGCTCGCCGCGACCGTCAAGGAGCCTGAGTGATGTCGGCTTCCTTGATCATCATCATCGTCCTGGTCCTGGTCGCAGGCGGCGCCGTCATAGCCCTTCCGGGCAAGAGCTTCCGGGAAGCGATGCGCATCTCGCTCAGTCAGGCTGTGCGCGTCGTGCCGATCGTGTTGCCGGCGGCATTCGTCGCGGGCTTTCTGGCGGAACTCCTGCCGCGGGAGATTGTGGCGGAGCTGTTCGGCGCGGAAGGCGGCTGGCTTGGCTATGCCATTGCGATCGCCGCGGGCGCGATCCTGCCGACAGGGCCGATGGTCGTGCTGCCGCTTGGCGCCGCGCTGCTGCAAGCCGACGCCGGCCTCGCGCCGATCCTGACTCTCTATGCATCCTGGACGCTCGTCAATCTGCAGCGGCTGTTTATCTGGGAATTGCCGCTGGTCGGGCAAAGCCTAGCCGTCCGGCGGTATTCCGGCGGTCTGCTCGTGTTGCCGCTTGCGATCGCGTCGGCCGTGCTGATCGCCTGGCTGCTTGGGCGATAGCGCCCGGCGCATGCCCTCGATATGATCCTAACTTCCCTTGAACGGAGCACCTCACCGCCCATGTCGAACTTGGTCTTGATCCGCCACGGCCAGAGCCAGTGGAACCTTGAAAACCGATTTACCGGCTGGAAGGACATCGACCTGACGCCGGCCGGCGAGGCAGAAGCCCGCGACGGCGGGCGGCTGTTGAAGGAGCAGGGGTTCGATTTCGACATCTGCTACACGTCCGTCCTGACGCGCGCGATCCGCACCCTCTGGCTTGTGCTGGATGAAATGGACCGGCGCTGGCTGCCGGTCATCAAGGACTGGCGCTTGAACGAACGCAGCTATGGCGGCCTCCAGGGCCTCAACAAGGCGGAAACCGCCGAGAAGCATGGCCTGGAACAGGTGATGATCTGGCGGCGCAGCTTCGATGTCCCGCCGCCCAGCCTGACGCCGGAGGATGAGCGCTATCCGATCAACGATCCGCGCTACCGCAATCTGCCGAAGGAAATCGTGCCGTTCACGGAAAGCCTGAAGGACACCATCGCCCGGGTGCAGCCCTATTGGGAGGCGGAAATCGCCCCAAGAATCAAGGCCGGCCAGCGAGTCCTGATTTCGGCCCACGGCAACAGCCTGCGCAGCCTCGTGAAGCATCTGGACGGAATTTCGGACGAGGCGATCCCGCTGGTCGAGATTCCGACGGGCAATCCCCTGGTCTATCAACTAGGCCCCGATATGCGCCCGGTCGGAGAGGCCCGCTACCTGAAGCCGGTCGTGCCCCATGGCTGAGACAGGCAATCAACGCACAGGCGGCGAGACGACGCCGCCCGTTCTTGAGCGCACGCCGTGACGACGGCGCTGATCACGGGCGCTGCGAGCGGCATCGGCGCCGCGATCGCCGCCCGGATCGCCGGCCCGAACATGCGGCTCTTGCTGCATACCCGCAAGAACGTCGACGGCTTGGGCGCGGTCGCGGCGGCGGCGAAGGCGGCCGGGGCGGAGGTGGAGACGCGGCTCGCCGATCTGGCGGACCCCGCGGCGGGCGCCGAACTGGCCGCTGCAGCCATCGAACGCTTCGGCGGCCTCGACTGGCTCGTCGCCAATGCGGGCTTCGCCGACAAGCGCCCAATCGCCAGCCTGCCCGACCAGAGCGTGCAGGAAAGTTTCGCCGCCATCGCCGACAGCTTCTTCCGGATGGCGAAGGCTGCCAGCCCGGCGCTCCGCCGCTCGCCCCAAGGCCGGGTGGTGGCGATCAGCTCGTTCGTGGCGCACCGGTTCCCGCCAGCCGGCGATGTGTTCGCGGCCTCGGCGGCGGCCAAAGCGGCGCTGGAGGCCCTGGCGCGGGCGCTCGCGGCGGAACTCAGCGATGCCGGCGTCACGGTCAATGTCGTGGCGCCCGGCTACACCCAGAAAGACCCCGGGGCCCATGCCGCGCTCACGGCCGACCGCTGGCGTGCGATCCAGGCCCGCATCCCCTTCGGCCGGCTTGCGACCCCGACGGACTGCGCCGCCGCGGCAGCCTATTTCCTCTCGGTCGACGCTGGCTATGTCACCGGCCAGACCCTGCATATCGACGGCGGCCTGGGGCTTTAGCGCGATGCAGGGCGCCTCTGCTAAACGCCCTTCTTCACGAAGTCGCGCATCACGTCCTTGTCCGGTTCGACGCCGAGGCCGGGGCCGCCTGGCAGGGCATAGCAGCCGTCGGGGCCAGGGTTGACCCAATCGCCGTACAAGCTGGCTTCCATGGTTCCGTAAAGCCGCTCGACCGGTCCCTTGCGGCCGACATGGGCCGCGACCAGATGCAAGCTGGCGATAAAGCCGGGGCCGAAATAGGGCGAGTGCAGGGCGATCCCGACATTGGCCGCGTCCGCCAGCACGGAAATCTTCCGTGTCTCTGTGATGCCGCCGACCTTGGAAACGCTTGGCTGCGCCCAGTCGACGGCGCCGGCTGCGAACATCTGCTTGAATTCCCAGGCGGTAGAGGCGTTCTCCCCGGCGGCGATGGCGCAGAGGCCGTTCGCGCGGACTTCGGCGAGGCCCTCAAAGTTCTCCGGCGGCCAGACCGGCTCCTCCAGCCAGTAGACGCCATAGGCCGCCATTTCATCGCCGATCTCGATGGCGTCCGCGACCGACCAGGGGCAATTCGTATCGACCATGATCTGCACATCAGGCCCGCCGCCGGCGCGGCAGGCGGCGACGGCTTCCGGCGTGCGCTCGTGCAGTTTGATGAAGCCGTAGCCGGCCGCGACCGCTTCGGCGGAGCGCTTCTCGATGGTCGCGAGG
>ERZ888423.239-NODE-239-length-58710-cov-10.355741_pt1 | contig 58710 bp, 44 predicted proteins | sample MGYA00520523_ERZ888423 | MGnify/ENA primary metagenome ERZ888423 (study PRJEB32303, sample SAMEA104408611) | aquatic metagenome | biome: Brackish water; feature: Pelagic; material: water | place: Baltic Sea | collected 2014-06-08T10:24:00 | depth 30,27 m ... | reverse complement strand
GCGAATTGCAACAGCACTCCACATATTGATTAACTTTCGCAAGGAAAAAAATTTCCGGATTTTTATTTCTCCTATGAAGCATCTCTCTACCCTTTTTCTATTAGCGCTTTCGACCGCATTATGGTCTCAAGGTCTTCCAAAAGCTGACATTCAGAACCTCCAAGGCCAGTCTTTTGATGCTGCAACATTGCAAAACAATGATGGCCCAATGATTGTAAGCTTTTGGGCCACCTGGTGCAAACCTTGCATCAGTGAGCTCAATGCCTTTCATGATTACTACCTTGATTTGGAAGAAACTGGCGTCCGCGTCTTAGCCATCTCTATTGATGACGCACGCACTATGAACAAAGTCGCACCATTTGCAGCTGGGCAGGGATGGAGCTATGATGTATACCTAGATCCAAATTCAAACTTGCGCCGCGCGATGGGGGTCAACAATGTTCCGCATACTTTTCTGCTAGATGCAAAAGGAACCATTGTCTGGCAAGCCAATAAATACGTTCCCGGTGAAGAAGAGGAATTGGCGCATAAAGTAGAACGCCTAGCCGCAGGAGAAACCCTAGATTGAAGTCATGTTGAGAAAGGTCTACCTCTTCGCGTCACTTCTGCTTGCCTCTAGTTCGTGGGCGCAACAAAGCACCTTACGTGCCATCATTCAAAGCGATGCACAATGGTACTTGCGGGACGAGGTATTAGATCCTAGCGGGGAGTTCTACCCCGACGAACGTCTTTTGGGTCAAGGTTTTGCCTTGTTCACCTATACAGATGGCGACTTCCAAGCGGGAATACGTTACGAGAATTATCAAAATGTCATGCTGGGCTTTCCTCCGGGTTATCGTGGCGAAGGAATTTCCTATCGCTATGCCCGGGTGCAACGCGACCGATGGGATATAACCGTTGGCAATTTTTATGAGCAGTTCGGTTCTGGACTCATCTTCCGTTCCTATGAAGAACGCGGGCTAGGATTGGATAACGCCATGGACGGTGTCCGTATCATCACGGATATGGGCCATGGATTGACCATCAAAGGTGTCCTAGGTCGTCAAAGACTATATTTTGGCAAAGGAGATGGCATTGTGCGTGGCATAGATGGCGAATGGCGCATCAACGAATTTTTACCTCAATTAACAGAAAAGAACGTATTCGCAACCCTTGGCGGGAGCTTTGTCAGCAAATACCAGAAAAGTTTTGACCCCATCCTGAACCTACCTAATAATGTAGGGGCCTGGGCTACGCGTGCAAACGTGAATTTTAAGGGTTGGAGCTGGAATACGGAATACGCATACAAAATCAATGACCCTAGCTACGACAATGGCTATATCTACCGCCCCGGAACGGCTTTCCTGAGCACCCTGAGCTTCAGCAAGAAGGGGCTGGGCATATTGGCTTCCGTCAAGCGGATTGACAACATGAGCTTTCGGTCAAACCGAGACGGCCAACAGTTTGATCTATTTATCAACTTCTTACCGCCAACGACCAAGCCACATACGTATGCCCTTGCTGCGCTCTACCCCTATGCGACCCAAGTAAATGGCGAAATGGGCGGTCAGTTTGAGATGAATTACATGATCCCGCGCGGAAGCAAATTAGGAGGCAAATATGGCACGCAGCTGAGTCTCAACACCTCATTGGCCCATAGCATTCAAAAAGACACCTTGTCGGATGGTACCCGAGGGTTGAAGGGAACACAGGGGTACACCTCTCAGCCATTTGCCATGGGGAATATCGTGTACTTCCGTGATGTCAACGCTTCTCTTGCGCGTAAATTTTCAAAAACCTACAAAACGCAACTCACCTTTTTTGCCTTACAATACAACAAAACTGTCCTGAATGATGGCGTTGGAGATATTACCTTATTAGAGGCTCCAGGAACGGATTCCATCATTCCCGTGAGGGTATTGGTATGGGAGAATCAGGTGAAACTTCCTAAAGGCCAAACACTGCGGACAGAATTTCAGTGGGCGCTGGCGGATGGCTTTAGAGGCGACATGGCCATGGGCCTTGCGGAATGGACTATTTCATCCGATTGGACTTTGGCCGTTCAGGACATTTACAATTATGGCCATCCTACAGAAAGCCGAAGGATTCATTACCCCATCGTTTCTCTGATACACTTTAATGGTCCCACCAGAGTGCAGATTGGTTACGGACGTCAACAGCAAGGTATTTTCTGTGTTGGAGGTGTATGTCGCGTGGTCCCCCCTTCTAGCGGTTTGAGCTTCTCCTTAACGACACGTCTATAATGCATCGCCTTCTCCTTTTGATTTTCCTTTTAGCCGCTTGGTTCATTACCCCAAGCTGCGATGTCATCACAGATCCTTTTAAGGAAAATCCTACTCCTATTGATACTTCTACCGTTGTACTTGGGGATACCCTTGTGCAAACCACGCGTGCCGTCTTGATTGAAGACTTTACAGGGCATCGCTGTAAGAATTGCCCCAAAGCATCAAAGGCCATACGCGCATTGGACAGTTTGTATGGTCCTTCCTTGATTATTCCCATTGCCCTTCATGCAGGCCCTTCAAATTTTACTGGGGTCAATGCGAATTACCCCACTGACTTCACGACCCCTGAAGGGGATGACATCGCGGACCTATTTGGCATCTTTGCTATGCCTATGGGCATGGTACAACGTATGGACTACCCATCGGCGCATCAAAAGACCTACACCGCTTGGGCTGGTCTTGCTTCGCTAGAATTAAGCCTTTCACCAGAAGCACTTTTCACCTTAAGTGCAGCCTATGATTCTGCCACCCGACAGGCACTCGTATACTATGAAGCTCACCTAGAAAATGCCCAGACTTCTGCACTCGGTGTTGCCGTCTATTTAAAAGAAACGGGCATGGTGTCGCCTCAGTTAATGCCGAATAACACCCGAGATAGCGTATACGTGCACCACAATGTGTTACGGGCTGCACCCCTTGGGCCCACCGGAATCGAGGTCTCTGCCTCCAGTACTGCTGCTGGTCAGGTTTTTTCTGGCAGCGCAAGTAAAACACTGGACCCCTCTTGGGATCCGAAAGGGTGTATGTGGGTGGTCATTCTCTATGACCGAAGCAACTATCGCGTGCTTCAGCCTGCTCAGATTTCCGTCTGGTAGACCTTTGGCCGCGCGCATGAATCAATCGCCGAAAGCCCCGCGTATATTCCGTTGAATGCCTGCTAAACCCGGTCGGGTTAGCGCACTTTTTCCAAAAACTTGGGTAAAGGTTTCTTCTGTGAGTTCCATCCAATTTTCTGCGGTCCAATCGGACCATGCATTGGGCTCCAATTGTTTTTCTTGGTGCGGCTTTGCATGTCGGTTCCATGGGCATACATCTTGACAGATATCACATCCAAAAACCCAGGGGTTTATCGCCTCTTTATGTTCTGCTGGCAAGGCCCCATGTAGCTCTATGGTCATGTGGGAGATACAGCGATGACTATCTATCACTTCGGGGGCTATAATCGCCCCTGTAGGGCATGCATCGATACAACGGGTGCACGTTCCGCAATGGTCTGCAACTGGCAGGTCTTCCATAAATGGGTAATCGACAATCAATTCCGCCAAGAAGAAAAAGCTACCCTCATTTTTGCGCAGAAGCAAACTGTTTTTGCCCACCCAGCCTACACCACTACGTTGGGCCCAAGCTCTCTCCATCACAGGAGCGCTATCTACAAAACAACGCCCTTGAATATCGCCTATTTGGTCGCGCAAAACAGCCAACAAAGCAAACAAACGGTCTTTAACGACGTGATGGTAATCTTGACCGTACGCATACTTGGCAATCCTGGGGCTGTCATCCAATGCGAGGTCTTTCGCAGGAAAATAATTAAAGGCCAATGACACCACCGTCTTTGCCCCCGGAACCAGCTTTCGAGGATCGAGGCGTTTGTCATAATGATTTTCCATGTAGGCCATAGAACCATGGTAGCCCTTAGCGAGCCATGCATCTAGTTTTGGGGCCTCCGCACTTAGAAAGTCCGCTTTTGCCACACGACAGGCTTGAAAGCCCAGTCGCTCAGCCTCCTTCTTCAAATATTGCGTCGCCTGACTTGGACTCATGGCTGGTCAAAGAGCCCTGTCTGACTAGGTGACTTCCGGCCTAAATGGGTATAGGCTTTGTCCATCGCTACACGCCCCCGGGGGGTGCGCGCCAAGTATCCTTCTTGAATCAGATAGGGCTCATAAACCTCTTCAAGGGTTTCTGCCTGTTCAGAAACAGCCGTTGCCAAAGTGCTTAAGCCCACCGGCCCGCCCTTGAACTTATCAATCAAGGCACTAAGAATCTTATTGTCCATCTCATCCAAGCCATGGGCATCTACATTTAAAGCATCCATGCCAAACTGGGCAATTTCGAAATCGACAATTCCTTTGCCTTTTACTTGGGCAAAGTCCCGCAATCGCCGCAGTAAAGCGTTGGCAATACGCGGTGTTCCTCGACTTCTGCGGGCCACTTCAATAGCAGCATTTGGTTCTACCTCAATATTTAATATCGTCGAGGACCTTTCTACGATGGTACTCAATAGTTCGACCTTGTAGTACTCCAGTCGTACAGAAATGCCAAAACGCGCCCTGAGAGGGGCTGTCAGCATACCAGAACGGGTGGTAGCACCTACGAGAGTGAAGGGCTTAAGCCCAATCTGGACACTTCTAGCCGATGGACCACTTTCGATCATGATATCGATGCTAAAATCCTCCATCGCCGAATACAAATATTCTTCGACCACAGGGCTCAAGCGATGTATCTCATCTATAAACAGCACGTCATTTTCTTCCAGAGAGGTTAGGAGGCCCGCGAGGTCGCCTGGCTTGTCCAGCACTGGGCCTGAGGTCATCCGCAGCTGGCTGCCCAATTCATTAGCCAGAATATGCGCCAAGGTGGTCTTACCTAATCCGGGTGGGCCATGTAACAAAACATGGTCCATGGCCTCCCCACGTTGACGGGCGGCTTGCACAAAAATTTTCAGGTTTTCGAGCACTTTATCTTGGCCAGCAAAATCATCAAAGCGCGCTGGCCGAAGCCGCTGATCCACTTCTTGTTCGGGCACAGTAAGATCTTCCTCCATAAAACGGTCCATAAAACAAATGTAAATGGAAAGGGCCACCCTATGGGGCGGCCCTTTCAAAGTCTTTCAACAATTCCTTAGTGTCCGATTTCGCCGTCCTTTAAAGGCACGTCTTGCGGCACAAAGTCCTCATCATAACCTGGCTTGCTGTAGTCATACGCCCAACGGTGTACAGCGGGGATTTCTCCAGGCCAGTTTCCGTGCATATGCTCTACAGGCGTCGTCCACTCCAACGTGTTTGACTTCCATGGATTCTTCGGTGCCTTTGGGCCTCTCCACATAGAATAGAAGAAGTTGAAGAAGAAGATCAACTGCGCTAAGCCGCCAAGGATGGCAAAGAGCGTAATGATCACGTTGATGTCTTGTAACTCATCAAAAATGGGGAATTCTGCATTGCTGTAGTAACGACGTGGTAATCCAGCTAAGCCTGTAAAGTGCATCGGGAAGAAGACACCATAGGCTGAAATAAACGTCAACCAAAAGTGAATATACCCCATCGACTTATTCATCATGCGGCGATACATCTTCGGGAACCAATGATATACACCTGCAAACATGCCAAATATGGCTGATAATCCCATCACGATATGGAAGTGTGCCACTACGAAATACGTGTCATGCACATTGATGTCCAACGCAGAGTCACCCAAAATGATTCCTGTCAAACCCCCCGCAACGAAGGTGCTCACCAAGCCAATCGAGAACAACATGGCAGGGGTGAATTGAATATTTCCTTTCCACAATGTGGTGATGTAGTTAAATGCTTTTACCGCAGAAGGAATGGCAATTAACAACGTAGTAAAGGTGAAGACCGAACCCAGGAATGGATTCATTCCTGTAATGAACATATGGTGCCCCCAAACGATGAAGGATAAGAAGGCAATAGCCAAAATGGAACCGATCATCGCGCGGTATCCAAAGATGGGTTTGCGGGAGTTGGTGGCAATGACCTCAGAAGTAATCCCTAAGGCAGGCAACAAAATGATATATACCTCAGGGTGACCGAGGAACCAGAAAAGATGCTCGTACAATACGGGGCTACCTCCTTCGTTGTGCAACAACTCGCCTGCCACCATGATATCGGACAAGTAGAAGCTTGTTCCTAAAAGACGGTCAAACATCAAGAGCAATGCAGCACTCAATAGAACTGGAAAAGACAGCACACCCAAGATGGCCGTTACCAAGAACGCCCAGATTGTCAGAGGCAAGCGCGTCATCGCCATGCCCTTCGTCCGAAGGTTGATAATGGTCACGATGTAATTCAAGGAGCCCAATAATGAGCCCGCAATGAATAAGGTCATGGAAACCAACCACAAGGTCATTCCTGTACCCGACCCCGGCATAGCCTGAGGCAAGGCACTCAACGGAGGATACACCGTCCATCCACCAGATGCGGGGCCTGTCTCTACAAATAAAGAGACCAACATAATGATAGATGACGCAGCAAAGAACCAATACGAAAGCATGTTCAAAAAGCCTGATGCCATGTCACGCGCACCAATTTGCAATGGAATAAGCAAATTTGAGAACGTACCCGATAAGCCCGCCGTCAACACAAAGAAGACCATGATGGTTCCGTGAATGGTCACGAGCGCCAAGTACATGTTTGGATCCATTTGGCCTTCCGGGGCCCATTTGCCCAAGAAGGTTTCGAGGATGGCAAACTTCTCATCTGGCCACGCCAGTTGAAGTCGGAACAGCATAGACATAAAGACACCTACAACACCCATGAACATACCCGTGATGAGAAATTGCTTTCCAATCATTTTATGGTCCATGGAGAAGATGTACTTCTGCCAGAAGTTTTCTACGTGATGCTCGTGGTCGTGAGCGTGGTCGTTAGCGTGGTCGTGCGAAGCCATAGGGTTTCCCTTTATAAACGTCCTTGATTAGAGTGTTTCAGCGATGGTCTTTTGTTCTTTCACCCAAGCATCATATTCCGCTTGCGTTTCCACAACAATGTTCATCTGCATATTGTAGTGGGCAGAGCCACAAATTTTATTACAAAGCAGGAGGTAGTTGTATTCATATAATTCCAATCCTTTGCCTTGTCTAAGCGTATTAATCCGTTTTACTCTCTCTTGAACAGACGGATCTTGACGCATTTCTGTCGATGTAACCGTAGGAGTAAACTGGAAATGTGTTTCCATACCTGGTACGCAGTTCATTTGTGCACGGAAATGTGGCATAAACGCGGAGTGAATCACGTCTTGAGCCCGGAAACGAAATAGGATCGGGCGACCCACGGGTAAGTGAATTTCTGTCGCAATGAAATCATCTCCAGCATGGACGTGTCCCGTGTCGACTCCCAGAACATTGGCCCCTTTTACAAGGCGAACATTTGCATAACCTAGGGCATTGTCCTCCCCAGAATAGCGGGCTGTCCAGGCAAATTGCTTTGCGTAAAGTTCAATCACAATGGGTTCCTCGTCATTGGTTGGATTCATGGTGTTGGCCCAAGTCGTCATACCATAAATGATTAACACGGCTAAGACTACCGCAGGAACAACCGTCCAAATGAATTCCAATTTGCTGTTGTGCGCATAGAAAACTGCTTTGTTCTTTGAATTCCCTCGATACCTATACGCAAAGTAAAAAAGTACAGGTTGAATAATAAAAAACATGAAGACGATCAAGCCCATTGAGATGTCCCAAAGCTTATCCACCTCAACTCCATGAAGGGAAGCAGGCTTTGGCAATGCGAGTTTGTCCCAGGCAAAAACCATCCATACAAATGAACCCAACAAGGCAATGCCGAAAAGCAGCATCAATCGTCCTTGGGTGTTGTTGTCTTTGTCCGTTACCTCATATTCACGAGCTTCACGGACTTTAGCCGAAAGCTCATACACACGCATAATTTGCGCGGCGGCATATACCGCAAGGAAAAGCACAATAACCATCAAAAGACCGGTCATATCAAAGGAATATTATTGGTGGAACAATTTACTTTCATGGATGAGCGCATGGTTCTTCATTCGAAGAGGGGCTGCAGCCAGATTGCGCTGTACAACATAAAGGAAGATTCCCGCGTAGAACAAGAAACCACCTAATTCAACCCAACCAAAACCATAATGGTACCCTACGCTTCCTGGCATGATCATAATGTAGTGATCTAGCCAGTGACCCGCTAAAACAAATATCGCAGCGAGCAGGATAAAGCCCATGATGCGCTTCGAATCACGTGACATCAACACCAATACAGGCATAATAAAGTTGAGTGCCAGCATAGTGATGAACAATGGCTTGAATTCACCGAAGCGCGCCATATAGTAAGGCACCTCCTCTGGAATGTTTGAATACCAAATCAACATATACTGCGAGAACCATAGGTAGGTCCAGAATACAGAGAATGCAAACATGAATTTACCTAAGTCATGTTGGTGGTTCTCATTCACCCATGGCAAATAGTCATTGACCCGCAAGTACATGACCAGCACATTCAACACCGTCAAAGCAGTCACAAACATACCTGCAAAAGTGTACCAACCAAATAGGGTTGAGAACCAATGCGTATCAATAGACATAATCCAGTCCCACGCACTAGTAGAACTTGTGACGGCATAGAGCACAATAAACGTAGCAGCCAATTTGCGTTGTGTGAAGAACTTGGTTTGTCCCTCGGGCAACATGTCTTCTTTTAAGCTATTTCGGCGAAACAAGAAAGCCGCGCCAGCCCAAATAACCAAATAGGCAAGGGTGCGACCCGTAAAGAATATGTCATTTAGATACCCTTCTTTGCCTGCGATCAATGCATCATAATGAGGGCTCGCTGGATCCATAATGCCATCTTGCATCCAAAGCCAGATGTGGTGCATGTCCATATTGCCGGTAACGGCCAAGAACACCATGCCAAGTAAGGGGATTCCCACAAAGAGGGCAACCGCTTCCATTACGCGAAGGATACCTGCAGACCAACCTGCTTGTGCGGCATACTGAATAGCTAAGAAAAACAAGGTTCCGATGCCAATTCCGAGGAAGAAGATCGTATTAACCAAAAAGGCAGCCCAAGGGCGATTGGCAGCACCATGATCTTCATGTCCACCATGCTCAGCAGCTCCTTGCTCTGCATGCGCTTCTTCTGCATGCGCTTCTTCCGCATGAGTAGGCGCTCCATGATTTTCAACTGCATGTGCTGCTGCTTCATGCCCACCATGCCCTTCTACTGCATGCACTTCTGTACCGTGGTTTTCTGCGCCTTCTGTGGCATGTCCGCTGGTATTGAAACCAATGACCATCATCACAAAACCTACTATGGTCAGGGCTGCGGAAAGGATTTTGGCTTTTTTCGTAAAAACAAACATCGTAGTTGGCATTTGAATTAAGCGGCGGGCTCTGCTGGAGCAGCCGTTGCAGATTGATCTTGACGAAGCTTCATCACGTATTGAATGATTTTCCAACGCTCATCATACGTTAACTGTGAAGCGTGTGAACCCATATTGTTTTTACCATACATGATAACGTGATAAATCGAACCTGGCGTGATGTCCGGTAAGCGGTCTGCACCATAGCTCGGAATACCCAAGATTTTTTCACGTTCCATAAGGATGCCATTGCCATCTCCTTTGTCCCCATGGCAATGAGAACAGAAAATGCTATACAACTCCTTGCCATCTTCCGCATTGAGCTCCGCAAAGTATGCGGGGACTGCCGCATTATTCTTGGAAGCTTCGTACCCTTCATTGCTGTTAGGCAAGTCATACGGCACATAACCACGCGCAACCGTTCCCTCCACTGGGAGTTGGGCTTCCGTTCCTTGCGCTGTGTTTTCAGCGGCCGCATAGGTTTCCAAAGAAGGAGAACGGTACATGTCGTCCATGAACGTATAACCTGGAGTTGACTTATCCCCATTGCACGCCGACACAAATGCGGTGGCAACAAGGGCAGTCAGAAGGATGGATTTCTTCATGAGATTAAGCTTCAACAATTTCAATAGCACCCGTTTCTTTTAAGGCATCTACAACCCCCTCGCCTGCAGCGACTTCAATCATGAAATGATGGTCTGTCGTACGTGGATCTGGATTCTGTGGTGCAGCACCTGGGTAAAGTTTATTAATGACCATAAATGTCCAAACCATCAAGTGCGCCGCGAAGAACACCGTTAATTCAAACATAATAGGAACAAAAGCTGGCATATTCATGCCCCAGGTCATCGAAGGCTTACCCCCGATGTTTTGAGGCCAATCCATGTTCATCATATACGACGTGATCAGGATGGCAACCGTCAACCCAAACAAACCATACATGAATGCTGCCATCGCAATACGGGTCTCTTTTAAGCCCATTACTTTATCCAAACCGTGGATAGGGAAAGGAGAATAGACCTCCTTCACCTTAATGCCTTTATCGCGCAAGGATTTAACCGCACCCAAGACGACATCGTCATCTAGGTAAAGCGCGCGTACAACCGGAGTATGCTCAGTGTGCGCCATGAGGATCGTGGTGTTTTTTCTGGGATTCGCCAGATGATTTAAGGATAGTCTTTAATTCAGCTTGTGCAATTACCGGGAAGGTGCGTGCATAAAGGAGGAACAAGACAAAGAAGAAGCCGATGGTTCCAATAAAGATGCCGATGTCCACAAATGTGGGCGAGAACATGCCCCAGCTAGAGGGCAGGTAATCACGGTGTAAGGAGGTTACGATGATAACGAAACGCTCAAACCACATGCCGATGTTTACGACAATCGAAATCAAGAAGGTGAAGATCAAATTGGTACGCAACTTCTTAAACCACATGAATTGCGGAGAGAATACGTTGCAGGTCATCATAGACCAGTAGGCCCACCAATAAGGTCCTGTTGCTCGGTTGAGGAAGGCGTATTGCTCATATTCTACACCAGAGTACCATGCAATGAACAACTCCGTGATATAGGCAACGCCTACAATCGAGCCCGTCACCATGATCACGATGTTCATCATCTCAATGTGTTGAATTGTGATGTAGTCCTCCATCTTAAAGATCCTACGAACGATCAACAACAGGGTTTGCACCATGGCAAATCCAGAGAAGATCGCGCCTGCCACAAAGTAGGGCGGGAAGATCGTGGTATGCCAGCCCGGGATAACCGACGTAGCAAAGTCCATGGATACGATGGTATGCACGGATAGAACCAATGGTGTAGCAAGACCTGCCAATACCAATGACACTTCCTCAAAGCGCTGCCATGCTTTTGCCTTTCCTCCCCATCCAAAAGAGAGAATTCGGTAAATGTGCTTCTGAACGGGATTGATTGCCCGGTCACGAATCATGGCAAAATCAGGGATCAAGCCCGTATACCAGAAAACGGTGGAAACCGTCAAATACGTTGAAATCGCAAAAACATCCCACAGAAGCGGTGAGTTAAAGTTGACCCAAAGTGAACCATACTGGTTCGGAAATGGGAATACCCAGTAGCCCAACCAGATACGCCCCATGTGGATCAAAGGAAATAATCCTGCCTGAATCACCGAGAAAATGGTCATGGCTTCCGCAGAACGGTTAATGGCCATGCGCCACTTCTGACGGAACAATAAGAGTACTGCTGATATCAGGGTGCCAGCGTGACCAATACCTACCCACCATACGAAGTTGGTGATGTCCCAGGCCCAACCGACCGTTTTGTTCAAACCCCAAACACCGATACCCGTTCCGATTGTATACATGATACATCCTACACCCCAAAGGAACATGACGAGTGAAATGGAAAATACGATCCACCAAGCTTTGGGGGCGGCCGTTTCTACTGGGCGTGCCACATCGATGGTGATGTCCTTATAGGACTTATTACCTAAAATGAGTGGCTCGCGTACATTGGATTCGTAATGCATACTATACTAGGGTATTAGGCGCGGTTGCGAACTTTGGTTTGATAGAATACAGAAGGTTGCGTTCCTACTTCCTCCAAGAGGTGGTATGAACGTGCATCATTCTTAGCCACTTGGACGGCACTACCAGAAGTATTGACGTCACCGAAGGTGATAGCACCCGTATCACATGCTTGAGCACATGCGGTTGTGAAAGCCCCATCCGCCACAGGCTGACCTGCTTTCTTCGCTTCAAGTTTGCCGTATTGAATACGCTGTATACACATGGTGCATTTTTCCATCACACCGCGTGAACGTACCGTCACGTCAGGATTGAGTACCATGCGACCGTAGTCATCTTGGGCGGGGTTGACATCGGTAAAGCGCTCATTCTTCTGGTAATTGAACCAGTTAAAACGACGCACCTTATACGGACAGTTGTTCGCACAATAACGTGTACCGATACAACGGTTATACGCCATATGGTTTAGGCCTTCGCGTGAATGCACGGTCGCCCCTACTGGGCAAACCGTTTCACATGGCGCGTGGTTACAGTGCTGACACATGACGGGTTGGAATACCACTTCTGGGCTTTCGCCTGGGACTTCCATCGCAGCATACTTGCCAATCGCACCAATATTTTCTTCTTCGGCACGCGCTTCCGTCATATCCGTAGAATAGTAACGGTCAATGCGCAACCAATGCATATCACGGAAGTTGCGAATCTCTGCTTTACCTACTACGGGAACGTTGTTCTCCATGTGGCAAGCAATCACACATGCACCACATCCAGTACAGCTATTAAGGTCAATGCTCATGTTCCACATGTGCATTGATTCATGGTCATGGTTGGTCCATAGGTTAGACTCATCCGCTGTCTTTATGCCATCCAACGTGTGGTAGGTGGGCTTTTCATTCCATGAAGCGCCAGAAGGATCTGTCATGAAATCCGCCAAAGTAACCTCATTCACAATCTTACGGCCCATCATCGTATTGCCTAATTGCGTGGACGCAAACTCATGCTCACCCGCCTCAACTTCAATACGGATGGCCCCGAAGCCTTGGTGAAGGTTTAATGCATAGGCATTTACACCGAGACCATCAGACACACGACCTGATGCGCTGCGTCCGTAACCTACAGCTAAGCCAATTGTGCCTTGTGCTTGACCTGGTTGGATCAGGGCAGGAACATTTTGCAAGATGAGATTGCCCGCCTTTAGCGTCACAAGACTGCCGTTTAAAGCGCCATTGGATTGGGTTTCGTTAACAATCCCGATCGCCAAGGCGTCCTTTGCGCTGATGGTAATGTAGTTGTCCCATGCCGCACGGGTAATTGGGTCGGGTAATTCATGCAACCAAGGGTTGTTGGACTGGGAACCAGCACCTACCGTCTTCTGATAAAGTGCCAATTCAAAATCGCCTTCTACAACCTCCGCGGCAACGCTAGCTGCTTCCCCTGCGCCAGCCAAAGCTTTTGCACTTGTCTCAGACAAGCTAATAGAAACGTTATTGCTGAGCGATGCACCGCCGTCATGCAAGGTTTGAGACCATGAAAGCCCAAATCCAGCTACGGTGCCTTTTATCCAATCTTTGGAGGATTGTGTATTTCCTGTCAACGCACCCAACACTTCCAAAGCGGATTTGCTGTTAAACAAAGGACGAATGGTAGGTTGCGCTAGGGCTAGTTCTGAGATAGTAGGTGTAAAATCAGCCCAAGCCTCCAAATAGTGCGGAATAGGGGCAGCTGCACTGGTCAGGCTAGCGGTTTCATCTAGGCGGTCGCACAAGCTTAGGCTGTAAGCTACTTTACCTAAAGCTTCCGCAAAACCAACACGGTTGTAGGCGGGGTTTACGCCGACGAGTACTAGCGCACCTACCGAACCTTCTGCCATATCCGCCATTGCATTGGCCATGACATTGTCATTGCCAGAACAGATAAAGACGGGAAGGTCAGGGCGTAAAGTGCTGCCAATGTTTCCTAATGCCGAATTGATAGCAGCACATAAATGTGCATTAGCCCCAGAATTACCGCCTACCATGACAATAGAGCGACCTTTTGCCGAAGACAACTCAGCTGAGATACCCTTCAACAAACCTTTTACGTCCTCTGAAAGATTCCCAACGGTTACATTGTTACCAGAAACCTGATTGTACACATAAGCCAAAGCGCTGCCCACTTGAGAAGGCTTGATTTTTATGCGCTTGTCCGCATTGGCCCCGCTAAGGCTCATATTGGACTCAACCTGGATATGACGCAACATTCCTTTACCCGGCTTGCGGCGATCCGCAAATGCCTTGGAAAGTTGTTGAGCCGTGGATCCCGACAAGAAATCCTCGCCAAAAGAGACGACTAAATCTGCATTACTGAGCGCATAGGATGGCAAAGCACGAACGCCTGTCAATGCTTCCCACACGTCAAGGACCTCGGAAGAGGATACAGCGTCCACTTCGACGTGAACAAAATTGTTGTAATTCTGGCGAAGGGCAGAAATAACGGACTTGAATGAGGGGCTGAAAACACTACCCGTGATAAGCACAAATTGCTTGCCTTCCGCTACAGAAGACGCTACTGCCTGCTGTAAGTCTGCCTGAATCGTTTCCCAGTTCGTTTCAGCTCCTGCCTTTACCGGCTGGCGAAGACGTGCTGAATCGTATAACGAAAGGACGCTTGCTTGCGCACGGCCATTGGTTCCACGGTTAAAGCGGCCCGCATCACCTGGTTCAATTTTGATAGGGCGACCTTCGCGAGTCTTTACCAAAACAGAAGCGAAATCTTGTCCATCAGCATACGCTGTGGCATAGTAGGTGGGCATGCCTGGCGTCAGGCTATCTGGCTTTACGACATACGGTATGCTCTCTACGATAGGCGCTTCACATGCTGCAAGTGTTGCAGCGGCTGTTGAAAAGCCTAAGTATTTTAAGAAGTCACGACGTGATGTTTGGGCCGAGCCCATCAATTTCTCGTCGCCAAGGAATTGTTCCACGGGGATTTCCCCGGCAAATTCATTTTGAGCCAATCGCTGGGAAACTTCTGTGTTCGCCAGCTCATCAAACCCTTTCCAATAGACTTTATCCGTTGCCATTTGCTTGTTTTAATAGTGGCACTTGCCGCATTCAAGACCGCCGATTTTTTCAACCGTGATCTTATCATCATGAAACTTCTCTGCGAGGCGCTCGTTGATTGTCTGAGTACCCTCCTCTGATTCAGCATAGTACCCATTTGCCGTCTTGACTTCTGTCTCGCGGTGACAATTGATACACCAACCCATCGTCAATTCGGAGTATTGGTACATCACGTCCATTTCTTCCACGGGGCCATGGCATGTTTGACATTGTACCTGGCCTGCAGTCACGTGTTGAGCGTGGTTGAAGTAGGCTAAGTCCGGTAGGTTATGCAAGCGAATCCATTTAACAGGCATTTGCTCGTAGTCTTCGATATAGGTTCGGTTGTCTGCATCCCAGCCAATCGCGGCATAAATCTTCGCAATTTCTGGAGAACCCTCCCCTGCATATTTGAGTTGCCCCGCTTCATTGACAATTTCTGAACCGTCAATGTACATGTGGCAGTTCATACACACATTGGTAGAGGGGATACCCGATGTCTTGGATGAACGTGCACTGCTGTGGCAATAATTACAATCCACTTGGTTGTCGCCGGCGTGAATTTTGTGCGAGAAAGCAATAGGTTGAACAGGCTGATAATTCTGCTCAACGCCAATTCCCATGAGGTACCAGAAAAGTTGATACAAGAAGGCAACGGTCACCACGACAGTGAAGCCCGTCATAAAGCGCTTGTTGCCCATCAACCAGCGTGTTAAGGCATTCGCGTCTTGCACCACCGTCGTCCCTACATCGCCATTCACTTCTTTCAAAGTATTGCGAATGCGCAACAATAAGAAAATAAAGAGGACTAAGAAGGTCCCGAGAATGACCAACAAGGTGGTGTTGTCCGTCTTCACCTCTGCCGCAGGCGCGGGCACAACATCCAAGTTACCTGAAGCAGGTGCTGCAGGCGGCGTTTGGGTGTATGCCAAGATGCTCTTGATGTCATCATCAGATAAGTTTTCGAAGGCCGCCATAACGGAACCACCATACTCCTCAAAAATCGCATTTGCCTCTGCATCTCCACTTGCACGAAGCGCTGCGTTATTGCGAACCCAAGAGAGCAACCAGGCCTCTGAATGTCGATCTGTCACCCCTGCAAGCGCAGGACCGACCAATTTCTTGTCCAATTTGTGGCAGGAGGCACAGTTGGCTTTGAAGAGTTTTTTGCCGAGCTCGGCGTCCACATCCGCCTGTAGCGGATTGGTTAAGGCGCTAACCATCAATGCGATAGTCAGTACGCGGAATAATTTTGTTGCGAAGAAGCGCATGCGAAAAGGCGGTTTACTGCGGTTCATAGGAGCCCATTAAGGCGCGACAAAAATACGACACAGCGCTTTGACGTATTAAGCTTTCCTATAAGGTTATTCATAATTTAAAATCGGTCTAAATAAGCAGAAACTCGCAGGAATTATAGACCTTTGTGGCATGAAGGCACTTACCCTTTTTTGTGGCGTCCTTGCCCTCCCTTTGCTCTCCCTAACATGGGACAAACCACTTTCTGTTGTGTGGAGTGAAGCGCAGACGCAAGATTCGATTGTTCTCCTCTCTGGTTCTGTGATAGATTCTGCATGGAGCAAATATAGGACTACCCTTGCTGCAGGGGTTGTACAGGGACGTTCCATGGACATGGAACGCTATACCATTCAAGTTTTTAGTGGCAAAAGATCGGAAGCGACCCAATGGTATGGACGGCTACAAGATTCCTTGGGAAATGCTGCGGTGCTTCTTCATTTTGACGAGCCCAATTTTAAAGTCTCTGTGGGGCTCTACCCTATTCGTCTTGCCGCAGAGCACGAACTCAAAATTTGGCGAAGAAGCTTCCCACAAGCCTTTGTGGTGCGCGCGCCAGATGTTCAGGTAGACAAGTGATTTCTCACATGTTGCACGATGGCCGTCGCTGTTAGCACGCCCGACTGTCTCCAGGCAATTTTTCCTTTTGAGAAGAGTACCAAGGTCGGAACCCCTTGCACCTGATAGTTTTGCGCAATAGCCGGATTTTGGTCAACATCCATTTTGACCACGCGAACGGCGCCATCAAGTTGTTTTGCCACGTCCACCAAGATGGGGGCCAATGCTTTGCAGGGTCCGCACCAAGTCGCAAAAAAGTCTACGAGTACAGGTTGTTCACCTGAAACCAATGCACCAAACTTTGTGGTTTCTATCATGCGTCAGGGCTTGGCTATAGCGGTGCCTTCTGCTGACTGCCAGGCATTAAAGCCGCCAACTAAGTGGTGCACATTCGTGAAGCCAGCGCTCTTTAATTGGCTCAACGCCTTGCCGCTCCGGCCGCCTGATCGGCAATACAGATAGACAGGCTGCTCCTTGTCTTGGCCATATTGGGCTTCAACTTGCGCCATGAAGTCTTCTGAATAAAAGTCTATATGCGATGCGCCTGGAATAAAGCCCTGCGCAACTTCTGCATCCGTACGCACATCAACCAAAGCATGACCTTCAAAGGCCACCTGGAAAACGGGTACATCTAAATTTTCAGGCTGAACTGTCGTGGCAGAGACAGGGGCCGAAACGGGTTCATTGGATTGACCGCAGGCCGTAGTGGTGGCAAAAGTGAGCGAAAGGAAGGCTAGTCCCACGACAGCGCGAAGCTTGGTCCAAGGTCCTGCATTTAATACCCGTGTATATCCCATTTTTTCTAAGTTTTGTTTGGCAGCAGCAGAGCGCATACCGCTCGCACAACACACCACGATTTCTGTGTCTTTGTCTTTGATTTTCTTAGGCAATGTAGCCAATGTATCGAGCGGGGCATTGATCGCTTTAGGGGCATGACCATTGGAAAATTCACCTGCTGTGCGCACGTCCACTATTTTGGCGCCGCGCGCCACCCAAGCTTTCGGATCCTGTTTAGGTCCGAATAATGCTGAAAATAAACCCATCAATTACATTTTATGAATGAGCACCTCGCTGTAGCCACCTCCGTTATAGAGACCTTCTACGCCCTGGGCTTGAAGAAACATCAAGGCTTGTCCACTGCGGTTTCCAGACATGCAGCATAAAACGATGGGCTGGGACATGGTTTTGAATTCTTCCACATGGTCTGGGACGGTATTCAAAGGGATATTCAGAGATCCGGGGACATTGCCTCCCGCAAATTCTCCTTCGGTACGGACGTCTACGATGGTAGCGTCGGAGTGATTAATGGCTTCGTTGATAGTCATCTTCGTTGTTTTTAAGTAGCACAAATTTCGTGCGGGTATTTTGAGCAGAATGTGACGGAAGTCACGAGCAAAAGCTCATTTTGCATTGACGGGCTTTTCCGTGATGGGACGACCCTGTGCCATCCAATCGGGCTGGGTGGCTCCTTTGAGGTAATGGTCAAAGAATTCCCCCATGCGCTGCGAAAGGTCTTTTCGATTGGCCCGACGCACCAAGTTGTGTTCCTCCTCGTTGTACACCAACATCCAGACAGGTTTTTGCAAGCGTTTGAGCGCCATGAAGTATTCAATACCTTGGGTATAGGGGACGGCCCCGTCACTGTCATTGTGCATAATAAGCAAGGGGGTTTCCACCTTGTCCGCAAAGAAAACGGGCGAATTTTCGCGATAAAGTTTTTCCTTTTCCCAAGGGGTGGCGCCAATGCGTGATTGGGTTTTCTCGTACTGAAACTGGCGCGACATACCGCTGCCGTAGCGAATACCCCCATAGGCTGAGAACATATTGCTCACGGGTGCCCCGGCCATGCCACAGACATAGCGGTCGGTTTGGGTGACGAGGTAGGCCGTTTGATATCCGCCCCAGCTTTGCCCCTGCAAGCCCATGCGCTTTTCATCCAAGCGTAAATCAGCTTTCAGCGCAGCGGCGACGCCCTTGTTAATGCACTCGAGCGCGCTCTGGCCAGGATGCCCATCACGGTAGACGATGTCTGGAATAAAGACTGCATACCCATTGCTACAGAACCATGAAATATTGACTGTGGAGGCGGACGGCGCAGGCGTTTTATAGTCGTGCAATTGGTCAGAATAGGTTTCGTAGAAATAGACCACCAAAGGCAAGCTCGCCTTTCCTTGCGCACCTTCGGGTGTATAAAGCAAGCCCTGTAAATTCTTCCTCATGGCGCGATAGGTAACCATGCGCACTTCGGGCCAAATGACCCCGTCTTGCTGGCTGTTGAGATGGGTAAGTTGCAGTAGGTTAAAATCTGCAGATGATGTTACATGACTGTAATCATAGACGAATAGGCTAGGGCACATAGCTACGTTTTCACGCAAGAAGAGCATTTTTTCGCCCCCCATGGAAAGCTTATAACCTTGCTCTGAAAAGTCGCCCCAGGTCACGGGTTCAAACAGTACATTGCTCCCCATAATTCCCATGGTGCCTCTGAGGCTGTTGCCCCCAGGTTCAGACGTTGCGGCATATGCGTTCCATTGACTTTTGAAGCGGAGAACGGCCAATCCGGCGGCTTTGGTAGGCTCATGGAATATGCGAACAATAAGACTTTGGTCCACTTGATCAACATAGGGCGTAGGCTGCGCCTCTGGATTGACTATTCGGTACCGCGTTTCCCCTTTGCGTCCACCTTCCGTTAGCTGACGAAGCTCGCCTTGAAGAGAATATCCCCAAATGTCAAAAGCATCATACACCACAAAAAAACCCGTGCTTGTCCAGCCAGGCGCGCCATAGGGATTAGGATGCGACGGGCTGTCATGCTCTTGATCATACACGGGATGCGGAATCGGAATTCTGACAGGAGCTCCCAACTGAAAGCCCATGCCTGGATGGGTTTTGTCCGCAATCAACTGCTCAATTGGCTGCATAAACCAAGCACGCTGTATCAAGTCGTAGAAGGTGATGGCCGTCCCCTGTGGGTTGACCTGTGGGGCACCCGCTAAGGGTAAGTTTTTTCCAAGTAAGACACTTTGGCCCGTATGGACATTGACCACTTCTACGTCATAGGGTATTTGTACATCCCAACTGTATTGGTACTCATGCGGCTCTTGTGTGTAGCGGATGACATAGCCTCCTGTGCTATGGCTGGTGATGACTGCTTCAGGATAATCATGCGTAGATAGCGATTTAAGGCCCTCATTGGGGTGCCACGTCATCCACAGAGTTGGGTTCTCCAAATCGCGTTTACGTTTCGTCTGAAGGGGTTGGATTTGGTCATCATGCCAAGTCCAAACATCCAACTTTGCACGCTCTTCTGGCAAAGTGGTAGAATCGTTCCATTCGGGTGCCTTGACCGTTTGGGTCACCTGGACGGGATAAGCATAGTCAGCGGCCCCTGTTTGGATATTCGCGCGGTAGGTATGTGAACGCCCACCGGCATAAGGACCATAGCCTGGGGGGAGGCCAGGGCTGTTGAATTCCGCAATGAGCTGGGGGGTTCGGCCCTCGGGGGCACCATCGCGGTACCACATCGAGGGGTATTCCTGGTCCTTTCGGTCCTTTTTATGGTAGATAATCCCACTGAAGGCAAAGGAAATATTCGAAAATTCCATGGCTGTTTCTGCAATCTCAGGGTGGCCCCAGTGTAGCTCCGCCAACTTGCTTGCTTCGTTCTCTGTTATAACGTACCAAGAAGCATACAGGTTTTGTTCCTGTTTTGGGAAGCCCCAATCCAAAACGCGTTTGAACGACATGACGGTGTCTATGTCCAATGAGCCCATGACAAATTCCATGGTGTCATTTTCCTCTAAAACATCATAATCCATCAGGATTGAGAGAAAGTCCACACTTGGTTTCTCCTTGTCTTTGGCCGGTCGTTCAAGGATGATCTCATCCTTGATGACTTCTTTTTCATCGTATCCTTCCTGAATGCCCCACCGGTTGATCGCACCTAATGTGTCGATACGTGCTATGCCCGTAGCCGCTCCCGAAGCAAAGGTCAGCAGGTAAGCCTGCGCTTGGGGCAAGTCCTCTTTCTTTGTTTTTTTCAGTTTTAGTTGGCGTATTTCTGCTTCCGGAGGGTCCTGCTTGACAAGGAGGCATACAGTATTAGGAAGCCAATCTGCGCGGGTCACCCTTGGAATGCGGGCTATTTCTTGGCCCGAAGCCAATTGGTATACCCCGAGGTATCCATCTCCTTCTTGGGGCGTGACAATGGCAAAAGCCAAATCACCCATAGCGTCCACGCCGTAGCTTTTGATGCTTTCCCATTGGTCATAATCCGCATGTGTCAACGGACGTTTTTGAGAAGATTCTACGGAAGATGATTGTCCAAACACCGATATGGACCAAAGTGCTATCAGTAGAACCCCTAACTTTCTCATCCTGCCATGGTATGGTAAACGGCTTGGACATCTTCGTCCTCCTCGATTTTTTCAATCAGCTTTTCCACCTCGGCTTGCTGTTCTTCGTTCAGTGTTTTGGTGTCCAAAGGGATGCGCTCAAAGCCTGAGTTCAGAATGTCCATGTTTTTTTCTTCTAGCGCTTTGGTGATGGCGCCATATTCTGCAAAAGGAGCGTAGATCATGATCAGGTCAATGCCCTTCTCTTCATCCTGCTCTTCAAAAATTTCTTCCACGCCAAAGTCGATCATTTCAAACTCAAATTCCTCCAAGTCCAACGCGCCTTTCTCCATTTTAAAAAAGCACTTGCGGTCAAACAGAAACTCTACGCTGCCACTTGTGCTCAAGCTGCCATTGCATTTGTTAAAATAGGAGCGCACATTACCCACCGTGCGGGTCGTATTATCGGTGGCGGTTTCTACCAAGACGGCGATGCCATGTGGGGCATACCCTTCATAGACCATTTCCTTGTAGTCTGCCTGGTCTTTGCTGTGTGCACGTTTGATGGCGCGTTCCACATTCTCCTTGGGCATATTGGCATCACGGGCATTCTGCATCAACGCCTTGAGGCGGCTATTGGCATCAGGACTGGGACCGCTTTCTTTCACGGCCATAATGATGTCCTTGGTGATGCGGGTGAATACTTTGGCCATAGAAGACCAACGTTTCATTTTGCGTGCTTTCCGGTATTCAAATGCGCGTCCCATACAAGTGGAAATGGTTTAACGTGGGAGAGGTAGTCCCCTCCTTACACAAAGGTAGGGCTCAAAGATAGAAGGCTACAGAGCCTACAGGCACATGGCGACAAGGGGCGGTTTAGTCCACTTTCCATGTTCGGCCCATGGCCAAAACCTCCTCTAGAGAGCGGGTCTCAGATAAGGCTCTATGGACTTGCTTTTCAAATACCGAACGGTCCTCGCGATAAAAAACGCCAAAGGGACGTAGGTCACCGGTCATGCGGGCCAGCGCATAGGCCTTCATGGGGTCTCTTTCATCATGGATCCAGCATTCACTGGCAGAACGGTCCGTCAAAGAGACCACCTGGACTTGACTACCCGAAAGGACGAGCCCTTTGTCCCTATGGGAGCCAAACACTAGGGGCTCCCCATGCGTCAAGAAAATCGCATGATCGCTTTGCATTTTTTTGTCCGTAAATGCTTCAAACACGCCATCATTGAAGACGTTGCAATTTTGGTAAATCTCTACCAATGCGCTGCCTTCATGGCTTTTGGCCAGCATCAGTATTTGACGCAGATGGGTAGGATTTCGGTCCATACTGCGCGCGACAAAAGTGGCGCCAGCTCCGAGGGCCAACGTCTGGGGATTCAAGGGATAGTCAATGCTCCCTAGAGGAGTAGATTTGGACAATGCCCCGGCGCGGCTCGTAGGCGAATACTGGCCTTTGGTCAAGCCATAGATTTCATTGTTGAATAACAAAATAGGCACTTGAACATTGCGGCGCAGCACATGTAATAAATGGTTGCCCCCAATGCTCAGCGCATCCCCATCGCCGGTAATGATCCACACATCTAAGGAAGGGTTGGCCAACTTGATTCCCGTTGCGACGGAGGGCGCACGGCCATGCAGACTATGAATCCCGTAGGTGTTGACGTAATAAGGCAGCCGGCTAGAACAGCCAATCCCCGAAACCACGACCGTATTGGCAGGATCTGCTTCAAGGGAGGCCAATACTTCTGTGAATTGCTTCAACACAGAATAGTCCCCACAACCAGGGCACCAGCGCACTTCTTGGTCTGAAAGAAAGTCTTTTCCGTTCATGCCTTCTGGGTGCTTAGGGTGTTCAACTGTGCATAGAGAAAGTCTGCACCAAAAGGTTGACCGCTCGTTTGTCCAATGAAGGACATAGGGGCTTGGGTCTGACTGCGCAATACCTGTACCAGTTGACCTTGGTTCATTTCTACCACAACGGTATGCCCAAATCCTTTGATAAACTCATACACGTCTGGGTGCAACGGGAAAAGGTGTTTGAGGTGCAGATGCGTGATGGACTTGCCCTCTTTGTGGAGCTTCTCCACCGCGGTTCGCAGCGCACCAAAGGTGCTACCCCAGCCGATAACGAGCAGTTTTCCGGTGTGCTCCCCCACCTCCACACTGAGTGGGCCGTAAAAGCGCGTTACTTGGTTGACTTTGTCAGCGCGAGCATCCACCATGTTCTGATGGTTTTTTGCATCATAAGAAACGTGCCCTGTATCTGCCTCAGACTCTAGGCCGCCAATGCGGTGCATGCCCGCTGCCGTACCTGGCGTAATCCAAGGACGGACCCCCTGTGCGTCTCGGGCATAAGGCGCCCGATCAGCAGCGCCTGAGGGCGCATCGATGGTGGGCAAGGTATCTATGGACGGCAAACGGAAGGGCTCCGCACTGTTGGCGATGTAGGCATCTGAAAGCAGTATCACCGGCGTCATCGCTTCCACCGCCATTTTGGCTGCGAGCAATACGTCCTCCATCGCTTCGCCTGTGCGCTTTATGGCCATCACAGGCATGGGGGCTTCCCCGTGCCGACCATACAAAGCTTGGAATAAGTCTGACTGCTCCATTTTGGTAGGTAGACCTGTACTTGGCCCGCCCCTCTGCACATTGATCACGACCAACGGAAGTTCGAGCATGACGGCTAGCCCAAGGCCCTCACCTTTAAGGCTAATGCCTGGGCCTGAAGACGCGGTGATGCCTAGGTTTCCGGCAAAGCTGGCGCCCAGCGCTGCCGTGATCGAGGCGATTTCATCCTCTGCCTGAAAAGGCACTACCCCTTCGGGGCGCAGTCGCGCCAGTTCATGTAAAATATCGGATGCCGGCGTGATGGGATATCCAGCATATAAGACTTGACGACCCAGTTGACGTGCAGTCGCCGCGATACCGAGCGCAATTCCTTGGCTGCCGGATAAGGTTTTGTAGGTACCCGGTGCGGCTTTCTTACTTGCGACCTCGCGACGGTAGGCACTCCATTCCGCTGTTTCTGCTAAATGGAACCCCGCGCGAAATGCAGCCCGATTTGCCTCGCCAACAGTTCCCTTAAATTGACGTTGTAAATCCACTTCCATGGCCTCCGCATCTTGTCCATAGAGCCAAGTCAGCATGCCCAATAGGGTCATGTTTTTTGCGCGGGCTTTTTCTTTTCCCGACAGGTCAATGGATTTCAATGCCTCGGACGTGAGTTTTTTGACGTCAATATCCAGGACCTGAACATCGGCGCGCGCTTCTTCCAAGGGGTCTTCATCAGGAGCCAATCCCGCAAGGGCCAAAGAACGCGCATCAAACCCATCGCTTGAAGCTATGAGCAATCCACCCGCCTTGAGTTTGTGCTTGTGTTTGATCCACCCCGCCACATTGAAGGCAACAAAGACATCGGCCGCATCTCCTGGATCAAAGATGGCCTCAGCGGCCATTTGAAACTGGAAACCCGAAACACCCGATACCGTCCCTTGAGGGGCGCGTATCTCTGCCGGGAAATCACTTAATGTCCGAACATCCTGACCGCTTTGTGCCGCGGCACGAATCAGTTGCGTCCCCAATAATTGGATCCCGTCACCGGAATCCCCAGCGAGCAGAACGACTAGATGTTGCCTCGTATTATCCATGACTATGCACCACGGAGTGAATCTCGGGCGCGTGTTTTTTGATAGTGGTTTCAACCCCATTTTTGAGGGTCATCTTGTTGACCGAACATCCCGCACAGGCGCCCAGGAGGGTGATTTCTACTACCCCCTTGTCTGAAATATGGGAGAGTTGAATATCTCCTCCATCATTTTGTAAGAAAGGGCGAATTTCATCCAATGCGCGCATAACGCGGTGTTCTAGATCGCTCATGCCTTTCTGGGAGTTGTTTTACATCCCGCCATGGTCGTGATGCGCACGGCTTCTGTGGGCGGAAAGTTGGCCACTCGATCCGTAAGTGACTGAACCATGTTTTGTGCAACCAAGGTAAAAGCGGCAGGAACAGGCCCTTGCGGCTGAAGTGCTGCCGGGTGGCCCACATCCCCCGCTTCACGGATACTTTGTACCAGAGGAATCTCACCCAAAAACGGCACCTCCAATTGGTAGGCTAACTGCTGTGCGCCTTCCTTGCCAAAGAGATAATACTTCATCGCTGGAAGTTCATCTGGGGTGAAATACGCCATGTTTTCGACTATGCCTAGGACAGGTACTTGGATGGCCTCCATCTGAAACATGCCCACCCCCTTTCTGGCATCTGCCAAGGCGACTTTTTGGGGAGTAGAAACAACCACTGCACCTGTGATAGGTAAAGCTTGCACCATGCTCAGGTGAATATCACCCGTTCCTGGAGGCAAGTCCAAGAGGAGAAAATCCAATTCGCCCCAATGGGTCTCTTGGAGCATCTGATTGAGGGCCTTGGTGGCCATAGGGCCGCGCCAAACCACGGCTTGATCCATATTGGCAAAAAATCCTATGGACATGACTTTGACGCCATAGGATTCCACTGGCTCCATCTTACGCACTCCGTCTATTTCTATGGCACCAGGTCGATCACTGACAACATCCATCATCAGAGGCATACTGGGTCCATATATATCTGCATCGAGGATACCCACCCTAAAGCCCATAGCGGCAAGGCTGACCGCCAGGTTGGCCGTCACGGTAGACTTACCCACACCCCCTTTACCTGAAGCAATGGCCACCACATGGGCAATGCCCGGTATTGCCTTGCCTCGAAGCAAATTAGCTTCAGGGGCCTCGGGGGCCTCCACAATTAAATGAATGGTTACTTTAAGTTTGGGGTCTATTCGAGCATGGATGGCCTTGAGCACTTCTACCTCCAATTTTTTCTTTTGGTGTAAGACTGGGCTATCTGATACGACATCCAGTATCACTTCCGAACCCATGATTTGGACATTGCGCAGCCCTTCTGAAGCCATCAACAATCCCTTGCCTGATGCGTTGGCAACGGCTGAAAGGGATTCCTCTACTTGTTTACGTGTAACCATAGATGACAAAATTACGGCGGCTTTGCCGGAGTGGGGGTTCCTTTTATAGCAGGTTCGCTTCCGAATCTGTACTTTCTAATGCTTCAGGCGATGTTTTATTCGCTAATTGACCACAGGCGGCATCAATGTCCTTTCCTCTTGAATGGCGCACTTTAGCGGTCACGCCGATGCGCGTCAGGGCTTCCACATAGGCTTCAATGACTTCGGGATCTGCTTGTTGAAAGTTGGGGTCGCCAATGGCGTTGTACTCGATCAAATTGACTTTGCAAGGAATACGCTTACACAATCCCACCAACGCTTGGATGTCTTCCTTTGCGTCGTTGATTCCTTTCCACACGACATATTCAAAGGTGATGCGACGCTTGGTGGCCTTATACCAATAATCCAAGGAATCGCGCAATTCTGCAATGGGTGCAGCATCATTGATAGGCATGATCTTAGATCGCACACTGTCGCGTGCAGAATGCAAGCTGACCGCCAGATTAAATTTGACGCCATCATCTGCGAGCTTTTTGATCATCTTGGGCAAGCCCACGGTCGATAGGGTAATGCGCTTTGGCGACAATCCCAATCCTTCGGGCTGGGTGATCTTTTCAATGGCCGTGAGCACATTATTATAATTCATCAAAGGCTCACCCATTCCCATGAAGACAATATTGGTCAAGGGGCGGCCAAAGTGTTCTAGACCCTGTTGGTGAATGGCCCGAACTTGATCATAGATTTCATCCGGCGCCAAGTTCCGCATGCGTTTTAAACGCGCTGTAGCACAAAAAGCGCAGTTCAGACTACAGCCCACCTGAGAACTCACACAAGCGGTGATGCGCTTTTCTGTAGGAATCAGCACGGATTCGACGATTAGTCCATCCGGCAACTTGACCGCGTTTTTAATGGTTCCATCCTCTGAATGCTGGACATGGGTGACCTCTACCGGATGAATGATGCACTCCGCTTCCATCCGCGTAAGCAAGGTTTTGGGGAGGTTGCGCATGTCCGAAAACTGGTGCACGCCTTTTGCCCAAATCCAGTCATACACTTGAGTAGCGCGGTAGGCCGGTTCTCCCCAGCTTGCTAAAAGAGACTGAAGGCCTTCCTTCGATAAGGTCCGAATATCCACTTGTTCACTCATGGGTGCTGGCGTAATAAAGAGCCGAATTGGACCTTGTTTTTTCGGAAAGAATACAAAACTGCTTCGCCCTGAATGCGCTCATTGCTGGCGCTTCGTTTTGGTAATGTGAGAACTTTTTCTTTGGCATTCATATAGAGGGGGGTGTAGAGCATTTCTGCCTCCGCAGTAATCGTGACGGCCACGACTTGGGACGTGTTCGCGTTGCGCATAATGTTCGGCCGGCGCACACCAAATTTTTTGGTATTCGCACGATGGTCATTAAAAATCAGATGGAGCTGCTTGCCATCCACCACAGGCAAATAACCTGAAGCGCGTCCACCATCATTTTTTGAGAACTGACGTTTAGGAACATGGCCGGACCATTCAATTTCCCCTGTGTCAGAAATGCCGAATGCAATGATGTCATTGTAGTAGTAATAGTAGTTGGTGACCTGTCCATTTCTTGTTTGAGTTGTCACTACTTGCATTTCATAGTCCTCCGCCACGACGAAGGCGCCTCCGTCAGGTCGATGCAAAAACTGCCGGAAGACAAAGTCTTCCCGAATTTCTGCCCCACGTTGCGCCCTACCCGTACTCATGAATTCATCTAAAAATGCTGCCGAGAAGGGGGATAGATGGGTCGAGGTTACATTGGCTGACGCCTGATCTAACGTGATGTAAAACATCCCCTTCATAGAAGCCCGATTAAACCCCTGTTCGGAGTAAAATCCGGCAATAGCCATCGTGTTATGGCCAAAGTCAAGCTCCATCCCCATGTTGGTCACAAATACATTTTGCAACCCAAGATCCATTTGGACCACTTCATCACTGGACCCGCTCATGCGGTACGCCATGAATTCTTCGTTGGATTGGCCCCATACCCAACGTTCGCCTTTATTTCTTTCGGGCGTTTTTTTGCCCATAAAGAAGACATCCCCATGGTTCGTGACATCTGAACGGTACAAACTGAAGTAGCGGTCCAATACATCCAGCTCAATATCTTTTGCCCATTTGAGGGTAAGGTCGATGTTATACACGGACACAGAGAACTTTTCGTTGTCTCGAATGCTATAATCGGGATTTGAAAAAATCATGAAGGTCCTTTGATCCTGCGAAAAAGAAATCTTAAAGCTGCCCTTGTATTTTCGATTTGCCTCCAGTTTTTCGACCACTTTCAGCTCTTTTGGGTCTCCATTGGCATCAAGAATTTGTAAAAGCAAGATCTTTTCATCCGATTGTCGGTTGTATGCTTGTAAAAAAATATAGAATTCTCCTTCGACGATATGGGTCGAAATAAGTTCTGTCCGATCGCCTTTATAGATGATCTGATCCATTTCAGACTGCCACATTTGACGTGCGGATGCTCGGTCATATTTGGCAAAAAACCATCGATTTGTAGAGAGGATAGCGTAGTGGCTGCCTACGGTGTAGAAACTTGTGCTGTCCATGTCCAAAATGTCTTGGGTATAGACCTCGCGGTATCGATAGGGACTTCCCCATTGCAATTCATATGAGGGTAACTGTGCCCATATTGCCGTACTTGTCGTCAGAAAAAAAAGAAATATGTACCGAAATGAACGCATTGTGGCAGGGTTTTGGAATATTTGCAAAGAAACGATGCATTCATGAAGACAGTACGACTTTCCTTTTTTTGCTTTTGCTCCATGGCCTTAGTGGGCACTGGAACTGCCTTTGGGCAAACCGTCGTGGTGAAGAAACGCAACGTGGAGACGGGTGAGGTCTACACCTCTTCAACTAACAAAATCAGTACCAATGCCTCCTATTCGCATGCATTAAAGTACAATTTCTTGCCTTTTTTCATTGGCGAGATGCCCCTGGGCTACGAAATGAAGTTCAATGATTACCTAAGCCTTGAGGCTGGGCTAGGGATTACCACGAACAATTCCCTTGATGAATTGATCTATGGCAATGAAGACTTCTATGATATGGCCGAGAGAAGTCTGCTCAACCTAAGTCACTACGCGTCCTTTAAAGTTTTCCCAGAGGGCAATGCTTTTAATGACGGCTATTACCTGGGCTTTGATTATCATTATCGCCCATACTCCAAAGGATATGATGTCAATGGTGCCACAGGGAGAGCCACAAAACGTTTTACGGATATTGGCCTCGTTTTTGGCTTTCAAGGACGTCCATCAGACCAAATTATGTTAGATGTTTATGCGGGTATAGCCCAACGTCACATCAACTGGGATCGCCCTACCATTACCCAATATATTGATCCTTTGTCTGGGGATGTTGTGGCTGATTTTAGTATTCAAAATGACCGCTACCCTACCCTTGGCGGCTTACTCGGCTTTAAGCTAAGTTACTTATTTGGAAGCAGTATCTTCCAGAGCGCTATTACCCAAAAGCCTAGCGCAACCCCGACCAAAAAGAAGTCAAAAAAACGCCGCCGCCGCCGCCGTTAACATGTGCAGACATCTGACGCTATTGCTCATAAAAAAGCCCGGACATACCTCCGGGCTTTTTTATTTTTGTGTCATCTGACCTAGGGGGTCAAATCTATTCCATTAGATAATTAACAAGGCATCACCGTAGCATAGGAAACGATAGCCCTCTTTGACTGCAATTTTGTAGATGTCCATTGTCAAATCATGCCCCGCAAAAGCGCTGGTCAACATAAGCATGGTGCTTTGTGGACCGTGGAAATTTGTAATTAAGGCATCCGCAGTCGTAAACTCATAGGGAGGGAACAAAAACTTACTGGTCCAACCCTCTGTCGGCTTAACACGATTGTCTGTGATGGTTGAGCTCTCCATGGAACGGATTACCGAGGTGCCCACTGCCACAACGCGCTTTTTATTTGCTTTGGCAGCGTTGATTTTTTCAGCCGTGTCTTGATAGAGCCAGAACTGCTCGGATTCCATTTTATGTTTGGACAAATCTTCTACCTCCACTAGTCGGAAGGTGCCAAGGCCCACGTGCATGGTTATTTCAGTCGTTTCAATGCCTTTAATTTCCATGCGCTTGAGCAAGTGTTTGCTAAAGTGCAGTGACGCAACAGGCGCAGCTACAGCGCCTTCTACCTTGGCAAAGATGCTCTGATAGCGTTCTGCATCTTCTGGCTCCAACGGACGTTGCACATAGTTTGGCAATGGGGTTTCTCCCATTTCTTTTAATTTCTGACGGAACTCTTCATAGCTACCATCGTACAAAAAGCGCAAGGTGCGACCGCGTGAGGTCGTATTGTCAATAACCTCAGCCACTAGGCTGTCATCATCACCAAAATATAATTTATTGCCAATCCGAATCTTACGGGCAGGATCCACCAAAACATCCCATAGACGGCTCTCTGCGTTAAGTTCACGCAACAAAAAGACCTCGATCAATGCACCGGTTTTTTCTTTGTTTCCCCACATGCGGGCAGGAAAAACCTTGGTATTGTTCATGACCATCAAATCCCCTTCGCTGAAGTAATCGAGGATGTCCCTAAAGTGCTTATGTTCAATTTTTCCGGTCGCGCGGTGGACCACCATCATGCGCGCATCATCACGGTAATCGGTGGGGTATTGCGCGATTTGCGCCTCTGGCAAATCATAGGCAAAATGGGAGAGCTTCATTTTCATAGGCGGCAAAGATACCCTTTTGAATAGGGGGTTGTCAAGTGTTTAGCAAAAGTTCCTGCTCCAAAGGTCCTAAATGGCCTAAAAAGCAAAAGGGGAATCAGGTCTTTTTGAGGGCAGACAGTACCATGTCTAGGGGGTGTGCTTCTGCAAGGGTGAAATCCCCTACGCCCGTCCGAATCAACCCACTTAAGTACGCACCACAACCGAGATGTGTTCCAAAATCATGGGCTACACTTCGAATGTAGGTTCCCTTGCTACAAGTAATATCCACTGTCCAGATGGGGCCTTCAGCAGAAATAAAATCTAGGCTGTGGATGGTAATATCCCGGGCTGGAATGTTGATCTCATTCCCTTTTCGGGCTTCAGCATAGGCACGTTTTCCATCAATACGAATGGCACTAAAGGCCGGCGGAATCTGCGCAATTACACCCGTAAAAAGTTGGTGAATCTCTTCCCAGATCTCCTCGGTCCATGCGGGAACCTCCGCGCCAGAAGCGATCACCTCTGTTTCGGCATCATAGCTTGCTGTGGATGCCCCAAAAGTGATAGTAGCACGATACCCTTTAGCCGTTTCCATCCAGTGAGGAATGGTTTTGGTCGCCTTCCCGACACATAAAACCAGCACGCCTGTAGCGAGCGGATCTAAGGTTCCAGCATGGCCTATTTTGACTTTAACTCCATAACGCTGCTTCAGCGCATTTCGGACTTTGGCCACCACATCAAAAGAGGTCCAGGTCAAAGGTTTGTCAACGGCAAAGACCCAGCCCGCCTGTAAAGTATCGACATCAGGGGGTATGTTCATACTCACAGCACCCAAAAGGCAGCCAGTGTTCCAACTGCAATACAGTAGATGGCAAAGCCTGAGAGTTTCGCTTTTTTAACCAAGTTGATCATCAGCTTGCACGCCCATAGGCCGGTAACAAATGCTGCCAAAAATCCTGCCAGCAAGGGAAGCAGATGCGCTTCTTGCTCTTGCTGAGGCATGGCAAATAGATCGCGCGAATCCATAATCATTTTACCCAAAATCAAGGGAACTACCATTAAGAAACTAAAACGAGCCGCTTGGTCGCGGTCAATCCCTAAGAGCACCGAGGTGCTGATCGTAGCACCGGAACGGCTGATGCCCGGAAGAATAGCAATGGCCTGTGCAATTCCAATAACCGCGGCATCTACATAGGATACTTTTTTATGGGTCTTTTTGGCACGATCCGCAAGAAAGAGCAACAATCCCGTTATAATTAACATGACGGCCACCATGAAGATGTTTTGGTCAAACAGCATCTCGATCACATCATTAAAAAACAAACCCACGAATGCCGCCGGAACCATGGAAATAAGAATAGCCAGCGCAAAGTGACGTTCTTCTGTGGATCCTTTAAAGAAGCCCCTGATAATGTTTCGGATGTCCTTTTGAAAAGTGACCACGGTTGCCAAAGCCGTGGCGCCATGCACGGCGACGGTAAACATCATGTTGCTATTGGTGTCCCACGTGGTACCCAGAATAGCCCTACCTAATTCTAAATGACCCGATGAGCTCACAGGAAGGAATTCGGTTAAGCCTTGCAGAATTCCTAAAATAATGGCATTCCAAAGATCTGCGTTCATTGCTTTGGACGACGTAAGATGGCGACCACTTCGACGACAAAACCCATCACAATGAACAGCGGTGCCCAGATAATGCGGCGTGCACTAAAAAGTTCAGGATTATAGACCATAGGATCTTCTGATCCACCACCCGACATGAGGACAAATCCTAGAACGATAAGAGCCAAACCCATTCCAAATAGGAGGTAGCTAGTTTTGTCAAATAAAAAGCTGTTTTGAGACATTATTCGTAGAGTTGATTCGTTTTTAATGCAAGATATCGGCGCACCGCCATCGCCGTACTACCTGCGGTAAGCAGAAGTCCTACAACGGTCATAGCCAGTACTTCCATGACCCATAGACTCCAAGGTAAAGAAATAGCTAATTCAGGGTAGACCTGTCGTGTACATTGAAAAAGAACGGCTAACAAGAGGGCAGCAAAAATTCCGCCCATGATGCCAAGTCGCAATCCTTGGCGCAAAAATGGGCGATGGATAAAGACCTTGGTTGCGCCCACCAATTGCATGGTTTTGATTGAAAACCTTCGGGCATAAATGGACAAGCGAATGGAGCTATTGATCAAGGCCATGGATACCAAGAGTAAAATAAAAGCCGATGCCAACATCGCAGAAGTGATTCTGCCAATGTTTTTATGAATCGCCGAGATCAAGTCGCGGTCATAGACCATGTCTTCTACAATCTTCCCCTTGAGTAAGCGATTTTGGAGATCATCTAATACCTCTGGGGTCACATAAGCGGCATTTAGCTTCAAATCAAGGGCATCACTCAAAGGATTGTAGCCTAAAAATTCAACAAAGTCCTCTCCGAGTTCCTTTTGAAATTTAGCTGCCGCCTCTTCTTTGCTCACAAAGACAATTTGACGCACTTCTGGCGCCATTGACCATTCTGTTTGGAGCGCCTCACGCTCAGCTTCCGTTGCTTCAGGGGTCAAGAAGAGGGTAAACGTAAAATTCTCCTTGAGTTCTTCGGTCAAAGTACGCGCCTGATACAGCAAGGTCATCATGACACCGAGGACAAAAAGAACGAGGCCAATACTGACGACCACGGACAGGTAGGAGTAGCGCAAGCGCTTACGATTAAATTGATCTTCCCCTTTTGGACGGCTCATAGTGCAAATCTATGGAAATGATGGGGTTGTTAGACGGCAGAATCTAGGGGGCTTTTCGGCTTTTTGTCCCTGCGTATCGCCTTGGGCTCCGTACTTTTGCCGACATGGAGTACCGGCCCGCTGAATTAGATGCCAAATGGCAAGCACGCTGGAAGGCTGAGCAACCCTTTGCTGCTGCCTTTCCGAGTGAAAAACCCAAGTTTTATGTCTTGGATATGTTTCCTTATCCTTCTGGGGCAGGGCTGCATGTGGGCCACCCATTAGGCTACATTGCAAGTGATATTTTGGCACGCTACATGCGGCACCGCGGCTATAACGTGCTCCATCCCATGGGATATGATGCCTTTGGTCTCCCCGCAGAGCAGTATGCCATCCAAACAGGCCAGCACCCAGCCATTACAACGGAAACGAATATTCAACGCTATCGCGAGCAATTAGACCGCATTGGATTCAGTTTTGATTGGAGTCGAGAAGTCCGCACCTGTCAAGCAGATTACTATGGCTGGACGCAGTGGATTTTTGTTCAACTATTCCATAGTTGGTTCAATGTGTCCACCCAAAAGGCAGAGGGCATAGAACGCTTGGTAGCCCATTTAGCCAAAAACGGCACCAAAGACCTTCATGCCGCCCATCATGGAGAACCTTCTTGCACCGCGCAGGAATGGGCCAACATGGACAGCAAACAGCGTGAAGAATTGTTGCAACATTATCGCATGGCCTTTCGTTCTGACTCTGTGGTCAACTGGTGCCCCGCATTGGGCACGGTATTGGCCAATGACGAAGTGGTTGATGGCCGCTCGGAGCGCGGTGGTCATCCTGTCGTTCAGAAGCCCATGCTCCAATGGAGCCTTCGAATCTCTGCCTACGCCCAAAAGTTATTGGATGGGCTGGACACCCTTGATTGGTCTGACAGTATCAAAGAGACACAACGCAACTGGATCGGACGCAGTCAAGGGGCACGCGTCCGTTTTGCCTTACCTAGCCTTTCTGAATCAGCCTTAGAGGTATTTACGACGCGCCCTGACACCTTATTTGGGGTCACCTTTATGGTGGTCGCTCCGGAGCATCCATTGCTGGATGTGCTGACGAGCCAAGCGCAACGAAACGAAGTGATGGCCTACCGCGAACAGGCGTCTCGACGCAGTGAGCGCGAACGCCAAGCGGATACAAAAACCATTGGAGGGGCCTTTACGGGCGCCTTTGCCACCCATCCCTTCACAGGCGCCCCTATTCCCCTTTGGACCAGCGATTATGTCTTGATGGGGTATGGAACCGGTGCCATTATGGCTGTCCCAGCACATGATAGCCGCGACCACGCCTTTGCCCTTCATTTTGGGCTACCCATTGTCGAAGTAGTAGCCGGTGGAGATGTGCAAGTAGCCTCGCATGATGCAAAGGAGGGCACCTTGATTCATTCAGATTTTCTAAATGGACTGGAGGTTTCTGATGCCATTGAGCAGGCCATACAATCATTGGCCTCACGCAATCTAGGAGAAAGACGCATTCAGTATCGTTTGCGCGATGCCGTTTTTGGTCGCCAACGCTATTGGGGGGAGCCCATTCCCATTGTCTACCGTGAGGGGGTCCCTGAGACCTTGCCTTTAGACCAACTGCCTTTGGTTCTGCCAACCGTCGATGCTTATCTGCCCACCGAAGATGGCGAGCCCCCCTTAGCCCGTGCACAAGGCTGGCAATCCGCCGAAGGCCTTCCGCTCGAAACGACGACCATGCCTGGATGGGCGGGTAGCTCATGGTACTTTCTTCGCTACATGGACCCACAAAACCCTGCACGCTTTGCAGATCGGGAAAAAATGGACTACTGGGGACAGGTAGATGTCTATGTTGGGGGCAGTGAACACGGCACTGGACACTTGCTCTACGCCAGATTCTGGAGCCATTTCCTTCATGACATTGGCTGCATCCCTATGGCTGAGCCATTCAAGAAATTGATTAATCAAGGCATGATCCAAGGTGTTTCAGCCTTTGTTCATCGTCTAGAGGGTACACAAACATTTGTTAGTGCCGATGCGGTCAATGGGCGCAAAACGCAAAAGATCCATGTGGATGTGTCTTTGGTTCTTGGGGATGACACGTTGAATACCCAGGAATTCAAAGACTGGATGCCGGCTTTTTCCGACGCCCTATTTGAACCCAAAGAAGGGCCTATCCTGCTAGAGCGCGAGGTAGAGAAGATGTCTAAATCAAAGCACAACGTCATCAACCCCGATGCAATTTGCGCCGAACATGGAGCTGATGCGCTGCGCTTGTATGAGATGTTCCTCGGCCCACTCGAGCAAGCCAAGCCCTGGGACACCAAAGGCCTTAGTGGCGTGACAGGGTTCTTGCGCAAGGTGACCCGCCTATTGAGCAAGCGTGCAGATGCACCTGCCGACAAAGGGGAATTAAAAACCCTCCACAAGCTGATTGAGAAAGTAGAAAAGGACATGTCTACCCTTTCCTTTAACACGACGGTCAGCGCCATGATGATTGCTGTGAACGAGTGGTCCAGTCTCTCACAACTAAGCACTCAAACGTTGAAAGACTTTGCTGTATTGCTCTCGCCATTGGCCCCCCATTTGGCGGAAGAAATGTGGGAAACCTTAGGGGAGATGCACGGCATCAGCCAGGCCCCCTTCCCTGTGCTTAAAGCCGAATACCTTGTGGAGGACAACCAACAATACCCCGTACAATTTAATGGCAAGACGCGCTTCTTTGTGCATGTTCCTCAAGGCACCCCTCCTGCGGAGGTGGAGTCTTTGATTCGGTCCCATGAAAAAACGGAAGGATACGTTGAAGGCAAAATTATACGTAAAATCATTGTGGTCCCCGGACGTATTGTCAATGTCGTCATTGGGTAACATAACCTGACGCCAAGAAGGGTAAAGCTTTATTCCGCCATTGCCGCTAATGCGTCAATTTGTGCTTTTAGCGGCTTCATTTGTGCCTCATATGATGCCCAGAGTTTTGCAGGCAATGGCTCAGTCCGCTGCATAGGCTCACGCAAGGGATCGACTTGTTTGCCATTTTTCCAAAACCGGTAGCAAACATGCGGTCCGGTAGCTAGCCCCGTTGATCCCACATAGCCGATGACTTGCCCCTGTTCTACGCGGGTACCAGGGCGCATGCCCTTGGCAATTCGGCTCATATGCAGATACTGGGTGGTATATGTCCCGTTGTGGCGAATTTTGACATAATTGCCATTGGCGCTGGTATACGTTGCGGCAATAACTTGACCTCCAGCCGTAGCTAAAATAGGGGTGCCCGTAGGTGCGGCATAATCCGTTCCCAGATGCGCTTTCCATCTTTTTTGCACAGGATGAAAACGATTTTTTGAATAGCGCGAAGTGATACGCGCAAATTCTAATGGGGCCTTTAGGAACATGCGCTTTAGCCCTTCTCCTTCTTCTGAATAAAAGTCCCGAATTCCACTGGCTTCATCTTCAAAACGGAATGCATAATAGGGCTTGTTGTTGTGCACAAAGCGCGCGCCCAAAATGCGGCCGGTTCCTACAAATGAGGTGTCATCCACATAGCGCTCCTCAAAAATGACTTCAAAGCGGTCGCCCTTTTGCAAGCGAAAGAAGTCAATGGTCCAAGCATACACTTCGCTCAATCGAACCGCCACGGCGGGCGATACATTTTGATCCGCCAAAGTCTCATACAAGGAGGATTCAATAGATCCAGCGACTGCACGCTGCACAATCTTGGTGGGGCGTTCAACCGCTTCTACATAGAGACTATCTAACCCAAAAATTAAGTACTCGGTCTGAGAAGATTCGTAAATAAAATAATGCGCCGCTGCTGAACTGTCCGCCGTCCGGAATACCCAATAGGCATCGCCTGCACGCCAGCGTCTCGGATTAAAAACATCTTTAGAAAGAGAAAGTAAGTTCGCCACCTTTGGATAGGGGACGCCCAGCTCATCCATGACCTGCCCAAAGGCTTGCCCCTCTTTGACCACATGTCGTGTGGGCGCAAAATCCGCTAGCGAAAATCCGTACAAACTCCCGGGATCCACCGCTTCTCCGCCATCAACAAAAGCATCTTTAGGTTGGCTTTGGCTACAAAATCGGACCAAGAAAAAGAGCAAGGTGACCGCAAGCAGCCCAAAAGCGCCTGCCTTGAGGCGACGACGCGTATGTTTCTTAGAAGACTTTGCAGTGGCCATGGAAAAGGGGAAAGTTCAAAACTACGGCCCACATTCGTGATGGCCATAGGTTGTTCTCAAGTTATTGGTGTGACTTTTCAACGGGGGTTATTTTCTGAAACATAGTGCATTGAGAATTCTCCTATTCGCATCAACACACCCTGCCATCATGCGGAATCAAGACAGAATTTATTCTTCACTCACATAACGGTCCACAAAGGACTTTCCCCATTCTTCTTGCTCTTTTTCATCCCATAAAAAGGGGAAAAAGATGCGCTTCTGAAAGCGGGGGGGTAGATATTTCTGCCAATTGGTCCCTCCCGTAGCGCGGGCGTCAGTAGGCTGTTTTGCCAAATAGCGTACCGCGGAGCGATAATGCTGCAATGGCCATAAGACGTTGACATATTGATCAAAGGCACGGAAGGCATTTTTTAAATCATCGGAAAGATGTCCTGATTCAAATAATTGCTTGGCCTGATCTGAAAGGGTTTTTCCACGGCTCTGCTGCGCACGTTTTTTAAAGACTTCGCCGTATTTCTTTTCAAACTGGACCAGCGTGAGGGTTTTTTGGCCATCCTTTTCGAGCGTAGCCCCACGTAGCCAATAAATGGCATTTAACAGTATGTCGACGTCTTTTTCGTCGGCCATAGCAGCACGCTGATCCAGATGGACAAGGTCATTCAATTTAGCACTTCCCAACTCGATCATTCTGTATTGGCCGGATTGGAATCCACTGGCGGGAATGAGCGCCATGCGAAAGCGTAAGAACTGCGCACGGTCCATGCCATCCACCATGACACCAAAGCTGTGCTCAAGTGCTCCAAAATAGCGATTACAACGACGGATGGATTCGGTTAACGCTTCTTGCGAGGCGGGTGCGGCCTCTATCAATGGATCCAGCTCATGAAGGACCATCTTGAAGTACAGTTCTGTGATTTGGTGGTACATGATGAAAATGGACTCATCATGGTGCGATGTTCGTGGCTGTTGTAAACTCAACAGGCTATCGAGGCGGATATAATCCCAATAGGTAAGATAATCTGCTTCCAATAAACCGTCCAAAAAGTCCAAGAGCTCCTGACCCGAAGCAGCATACTTTTCTTTCAGCGCCTTGAGACGCCCTTCGATTGCATCATCCATAACCGAAAGGTACGGATTGCGCAGCTCAGGTGCACTTAGGCCTTGGTGATCGAAAAGGAAAAAGCGGTTCCCACACCTTGGGAACTGGTGACTTTAATAGAATGGCCGTGTGCTTCGATAATGTGCTTGACAATGGCAAGACCCAACCCTGTTCCGCTAATTTTTTTGGTATGGGTTCGGCTTCGATCTGCCCGATAAAATCTTTCAAAAACGCGGGTAAGGTCCTCCTTGGCAATGCCAATACCATTGTCTTCAATGATGATATTGAAATATTTATCCGCATCCTGCAGCGAGATCTTCAGCATCGCCCCATCTTCTTCGCGCGAATATTTAATGGCGTTACTGATTAAATTGAGGAGGACTTGGTCCATTCTCTCCGGATCTGCTCGCACGGCATATTCACCATCTTTATCAAAATCGCAAATGACCCGAATTTCACTCTGAGAAAGGCGGTCAGACATCTGCTCAAGCGCATCTTCAATCTGTTCTTTTAAACTGTAAACCTCTTGGTTTAGCAACAATTTATTTGATTCTAATCGGGCCAAAACATCCATGTCTTGGAGCAATCGTATCATACGCTCAACATTTCGGTTGGCCTTCTTTAAGTACTCCTTTCGGGTTTTGCCTTCTTTGACCCCATCCAATAGGGTCAGAATATAGCCTTGAATGTTAAAAATGGGGGTCCGCAATTCATGTGATAAATTGGCGATAAACTCCCTGCGTACATCGTCTCGGGCCTGCAAGCTGACCACTTCCGTAGAAGTCCGTTGGGCCCAGCTGCGCACTTCCATTTCTACTTTGCCAATTTCTTCTGCATCAGCCAAAAGGGCACTTCTGTATTTGTCTGGGTTAGAAATGACCTTATAAATCTTCAAAAGACGAGAATATAAAAACTGGCGAACCAGGGCTTCAACCAGGAACGCCACGGCACTCGATACAAAAATGCTGAGCAGGGTGATTTCTAGGTAAGGGATTTCGGCCACGGGCAGAGGGAGGCCTCCTGAAGGGGTTTGCACCAGGACAAATAGGGCAAACATGACTCCCCAAACGACCGGCCCCAAGCAGGCCGCGACAAAAAATGCAATGCGTTCAGGCCGATCTAACATGTGCCTTTATTCTTCAAACTTATACCCAACACCCTTGATCGTTTTGATGCGATTATCGCCAATTTTTTCTCTGATTTTGCGGATATGCACATCGATCGTACGACCGCCTACGATGACCTCCGTTCCCCATACACGGTCCATGATAGAATCTCGCGAGAATACCTTCCCTGGCTTGCTGGCCAGCAGTTGCAATAGTTCAAATTCTTTGCGTGGCATCTCGACAACGCGGTCTGCTTGGCAAACTTGATATTTTTCTTGGTCAATTGTCAAATCCCCCCGCACAACAATAGATGATTTCACTTCTTCTGATTTCGCGTTTCTGCGGAGCAACGCCTTGATGCGGCTGACCAATACTTTTGGACGAATCGGCTTCGTGATGTAGTCGTCTGCACCTGAGTCAAATCCTGCAACTTGTGCATAGTCTTCTCCACGTGCGCTTAAAAAGGCAATAAGCGTATGCGCTATTTCTGGCGTTGCACGGATGGCCTCACAGGCCTGCATACCATCCATTCCAGGCATCATCACATCCAATAAAACCAAGTCTGGTTTATGTTTTTTACACATCGCCACACCGTCCGCGCCATTTTTAGCTGTCTCGACATGGAAGCCCTCTTTGGCTAGGTTGTAAGAGATGAACTCACGGATGTCGGGATCATCGTCCACAACTAGGATGGTGATTTTGCTCATGACAACTATCTAATTCAAACGTTTAAGAATTAATCAAAAGTACCGCTTTGCGGCAGACTGAATCCGTTTTAACAAATCCATAACAAGTTTTTTGGCTTGGCTTAACAAAAGACTGGTCCATTGTTAGCAAACTATTAATAAATACACCCCTTTGGGTTTAAGTCGATTTCTTCACTTTGAATTAAACCTGTCCTAACATAGGCCGGGTACGTTTGCATCCTAATCCATTAATACCAATCAAAGAATGTCTACAATGTACAAATTTACCGCCCTGAGCGCCGTTATTCTGATGGGCTTGGTCGCATGTGAATCCACTCCCCCCGTGGATCCGCCTTCGAGTGATTACATGACAAAAATTGTGTCTAGCAACCTTACTTCTAACCAAACATGGTATGCGGATACGATCTACCAATTGGGTGGCCGCATCACTGTTACAAATGGCACAACCTTGACTATTGAGGCGGGCACGATCATCAAAGGAGAGGCAGGAACAGGTGCCAATGCCACCGCATTGTTGATTGCACGAGGTGCAAAACTTATGGCTATAGGGACTCCTTCTTTACCGATTATATTTACCACAATCGCTGACGAAATCTCCCCCATCCAAGTTGCTTCGGGGGACTTTAAAAGCCCCAATTTAGATCCAACAGTTACCGGTCTTTGGGGTGGCGTGATCATCCTAGGAAAAGGCATTATTTCTGCCTCCAATGCATCTGGCGATGTGAATGAGGTCCAAATTGAAGGGATTCCCACATCGGACCCCAATGGATTATATGGGGGTACCGACAACGCGGATAATTCTGGCGTCTTACAGTACATTTCCATCCGTCACGGTGGTGCCAACATTGGTGCAGGCAATGAAATTAACGGACTTTCTTTAGGCGGAGTGGGCTCAGGTACCACTATTGAAAACATTGAAATCGTGTCTAACCAAGATGATGGCATTGAAGTATGGGGTGGCATGATCAACATCACCAATATAGTTTCTTGGAATGTGGGCGACGATGGCTTTGATACCGACCAAGCGTGGGGGGGCACATTGGACAACTTTGTGATCATCACACCCAAAGGACACTGCTTTGAATTGGACGGTCCAGAAGGCACCTATGCAGTGAGCCACACCATCAAAAATGGCAACATTCAAGCTTCTGATGACAACGTGACATCTGAGGACCTCATCAACACGGATGCCAATTCTCTTGTGAGTCTAGAAAGCATTTATATCACGGACATCCTTCCTGGCCAAATCATTAACCGTTTGGATGCTCCTGGCGTCCTCTATGCGGACATTGTTTTGAATGTAGACACGGTGTCTAATTTCTTAAAGAACGGGGGAACGCACCCGGGCATCACCGCCGGCACAACACCAAAAGCGAATACCTCTGTCTTCAGCTGGACATGGGCAGCACAGGCTGGAATTATCCAGTAAGTTTCTAAACCATTAACAAATGGTTAAGTCAATGCCCGCACCAAGGTGCGGGCATTTTTTTTATTGGAATTTTGCAGCACCTTAAAAGGTTCATCCATGCGCGCGATCATTTCCCTTTGTTTTTTCCTCTTTGCGCTTTCCACTTTTGCTCAAGTTGGAACGGTACGCGGCACCGTGCTGGATGCGGAAACAGGGGAAACCATTATCGGCGCAGCCGTCATCTGCAATAATTGTGGAAGTGGAAATACCGCGACAGATCTTGATGGCCATTTTAGCCTAAATGCACAACCTGGTACATATGCCATTGAGGTGGCTTACTTCACCTACAGGACCCTCAAATTGATCGAGGTAAAAGTGACGGCGGGTGAAATCACGCTTGTGGGTGAATTGGGCCTTCTTCCTGAGGATAACCTGAAGCTGGACGAAGTCACGATTATAGCGGAAGTAAACCGCAATTCGGAAATCGCCTTACTCACCCTGAAGCGCAAATCTGCAGCTATGGTCGATGGCATTTCTTCTGCGCGTATAGCCCAAATTGGAGATGGCACTGCCGTTGAGGCGGCGAAACGGGTGACTGGCGTGACCGTAGAGGGGGGGAAATATGTGTACATCCGTGGATTGGGGGATCGTTATTCTAAAACGACCCTGAACGGCATGGATATCCCTGGACTAGATCCTGATAAAAACACGATCCAGATGGATATCTTCCCAACGGATTTGGTGAACAACATTGTGGTTAGCAAAACCTTTACAGCGGACCAACCAGCTGACTTTACAGGCGGTTTATTGAACATTGAAACCAAAGCATTTCCTGACAAGAAGGTAGGTTCTATTTCGTTCAGCAGCAGCTTTACTCCTACCATGAACCTTAATCCAGCCTTCTTGCGTTACGCAGGAGGCTCGCTAGATTTTCTGGGCTTTGATGACGGCACCCGACGCTTACCCGCTTTGGCGCGCCAAAGCAGTATTCCGACCCCTATTTTCTTTTCTGATGCGGAGGTGAATCGTTTTGTTCAAAGCTTCAATCCCACTTTAGGTGCTACACGTCAGCGCTCCTTCTTGGATATGAAAGTAGGATACTCCGCCGGCAATCAATGGGAGTGGAAAAATAGGACGAAGGCTTCAGGAGAGGTACCCAAACTGGGGTATGTCTTTTCTCTCAGTTATAAGAGCAACTATACCTACTACGATGATGTCACCTATGGGGAATACCAACGTTACCTTGACCCCTCTGTCTATGAGATGCGGTATGCCACCGTACAGCAAGGACAGTTGGGTGAACACAATACCCTCATTGGGGGCGTTTTGGGCCTTGCGTATAAGACGAACTTAAAGAAAGTTCGAGCAACCTTGATGCACCTGCAAAATGGCGAAAGTCGTGCGGGACAATTTTGGATTGACAACGATGCTAGTGCAGTAGGGCAATCTGGGTATAAAGCCTTTTCCAATAACCTTGAATACAATCAGCGATCATTGACCAATCTTTTAATCAATGGCACGGTTGTAAAGCCCGAAACAGGGACCGAGATTGACTGGCGAATATCCCCCACCCTGTCTTTGTCCACCGATCCTGATATTCGCAAAACGGCCTTTACCTATCAAACGCTTGATACCTTTTTTCAGGCTGGGGCCGGTGGCAATCCCTCGAGAATCTGGCGCTATTTGCAAGAAGTAAACGTGCCATTCCGGTACGATGTGACGAAGAAGTTTACGTTGTTTGATGAAGCAGCTAAATTGAAATATGGCGCCGGTGATGCTTTCAAATGGCGGCACTATGAAATCCTGCTTTTTGATATGCAGTTTTTTGGACAGCAGAATTGGAGCAACGATGACCCGAACCAAGTCCTGAATCCTGAAAACATTTATCCCAATTACCCCAATCGCGTCTATTACCAATCAGGCAATAATGATCCCAACCCCAATGAGTACGCCTCTAATAGTAACACGGCCCATGCTTATGTTCATACAGAATTTTCTTTGAATCTGCGCACAAAAGCCATCGTCGGTCTTCGGGTAGAGCACTTTGTCCAGCGCCATACGGGACGCGATCAGTCGTGGGCAAGTGGTGATTACACCAACGGGAAGAATTTAACCAATGACGTGGTGCTCAATTCATTGGACCTTTTTCCATCCTTGAATGTGATGTACTCGTTGAACGAAAGTCAGAACTTGCGTTTTTCTGCCACCCGAACGATTGCACGCCCGTCTTTCAAAGAACTCTCCTTTGCCCAAATCATTGACCCCATCACCAACCGCATCTTCAATGGTTCCTTCTTTGAATATGCGGCATGGTCTGGTAACCTCGTTGAAACCCGCATCAACAATGTAGATATACGCTGGGAAAAATTCATGGACGCTGGCCAGATGTTCTCCATCAGTGGATTTTACAAAGGCTTCCGTAATCCCATTGAAATGGTGCGCATTGCAGAGCAACAAACGTCTACCGAGTTTCAACCACGAAATGTGGGACAGGGAACCATGTTCGGCGCAGAAATGGAATGGAATGCAAGCTTCTCCGCACTTAGCCCCTCTCTGGAGAACTTTTTCTTCAATGGCAACATCACCGTGATTGACTCAAGGATCACCATGAGTGATGTGGAATATCAATCGCGCAAAAGTTACGAGCGCGATGGTCAAACCGTCATAAATACACGCGCCATGGCTGGGCAAAGTCCCTATGTGCTGAACGGAGGATTCAGTTACACGCATCCCGAGAGCAAAACCAATTTTGGCGTGTACTACAATGTAAAAGGATCTACCCTCCAGATTGTAGGCCTTGGTTTGTTTCCAGATGTCTATACGCAGCCCTTCCAAAGTCTCAACATGAGTTTCACTACCAAGGTGGGCAAAGAAAAGGGGATTGACCTTAAACTGCGTGCGATGAACCTATTGAATGACAACGTTTTAAGCGTTTACAAATCCTTTGGTGCGCAGGATCAAATCTTCAGCCGTTATGCGCCAGGTTGGGGCTTAAGCGCCGGCTTAACTTTCTCTTTATAAAGCTGGAAGAAAGTTGGCTTTGATGACCATGTTGGTTCAGCAAGAAGTACCTTTAGCTCGTTATGCGACGCAGCAATATTTTCCCTCCCTTTTTTTTGGCTATCCCTCTCTTTCTGATAGGGAATAGCGCTTGGGGTCAAGCGCCGGAGCGCATAAGAATCATGACGTATAACTTGCTGAATTACCGCAACTTCACAAGTTATTGCCCAAGCTCCAGCAACAATGCCGTGAGTAAGGAAGCCTATCTGCATACCATTGTCACGTATACACAGCCCGATCTATTCGTATGCAACGAAATCAATGGGGATAATACGACAGCGCATGGGCGCATTTTGACCTATGCCCTCAATATCAATGGAGAGACCCGGTGGGAAAAGACCGACTTCTTTTCCAATGGCTCTTCGTTGACCAATGGCATTTACTTCGACCAAAACAAGCTCGGGCTGCTCTATCAAGATCTGATTACCAAAGATGTAAGCAACCAAAATCTTGTGCGCGGAATAGACGTAAAACGTTTTTTCTACAAGGACAGTCTGCTCGCCATCAACCCTGACACAGTCACATTTACTGTATTTGCTGTCCACCTTAAAGCAGGCTCTTCCTCCAGTGATATTGCGGACCGCAATAGAGAAACAGCGGCCATCATGAGTTACTTGCAAAGCCACAATGTGGGCGATAATTATTTTTTGGCAGGAGACTTAAATATGCCCAAAAGCCAGGAAGCAGGCTTTCAAAATCTCCTCAACTATTCGACTACTAGCCTTCGTTTTTACGACCCTGAAAGCCAGCCTGGAAACTGGAACAACAATTATACGTTTAGAAACCTACACTCGCAGAGCACCCGGGATGGAGCAACCAATAATGGCTGTTTTTCGGGGGGCGGTTTGGATGATCGTTTTGACCATGTCCTGTTTAGCGACGATGTCGTCAATGGCAGCGCAAAAATGACCTATGTTTCGGGCTCGTTGACTCCTGTCGGTAATGATGGTCTTCATTTTAATGCCGCCATTAACGCTCCTACCAATAATGCTGTACCGGCCAACGTCCTCACAGCTTTATACGAAATGAGTGACCACCTGCCTGTCTATGTCGACATTGATGTCACGCGCCTGCAGGTTTCGATGGAAGAACATGCGGCCCTGCCTCTGCAAGTTTTAGGCAATCGCCAAGATGGCTACATAGTGGATGTGGATCATCTGGCCATGGGTGCGTCTTGGGTAGTCGCGGACCTTTTGGGCAGAACGATTGCCAAGGGTCGGATCACTGCGCTGCGTTTTCGCTTGCCCAACACATTGCCCTCACAAGGGCTTCTCTTGTTCTCTTTGCAGCCGGAAGGACGCTTAGCCAAAACCGTTAAGCTGCCATAATGCGTTTCTATATTCTCCCCTTGGCCATGTTGGCGTCTTTCTCCTTCTCCGCATTTGGGCAGAACTTTGTGGAGCGACTCACCACCGCGAGCAACGTCCGGATGACTGTGACCAATATGGGTACGTTTGGCAATGCCTTCAGAGGATATAAAGATGGCAGCGGCAATCCATCGGGAGAATACCCCGCTGGATCGGGCACAGAACATCTTTTTGAATCGGGCATCTGGATTGGCGGTATAGATGGAAGTGGCACGGTCCGCGTGAGCACTTCTGCCTATGATGCTCCGCAAGGATATGCGCCAGGCCGAGGTGGTTTTGAATTTACCAATACCCTCGGCGGTATGCAGGAAATTTCTTCTTTGCGTGACAATCCTAATTTTCGACCAGAGGCTATTTCTCACCAAGACTTTAAGAGCAGCTTTACGGATGCCAATCTGCTAATTCCCGGTACCTCTATTCCGATCAGTGGGCATACCAATCCCATGGGCGTATCGGTTGAGATGGAAACCTATAATTGGAATTACCGGTTTTCAGACTTTTTTGTGATCGCCAATATGACGATTAAAAATGTTGGCCCAGAGACCTATGATGACTTGCATATTGCCCTTTGGGCAAACACCGTGGTGCGCAATGTGAATGCTACCCCTGCCGGGTCCGGTGGAGCGGCCTTTTATTCTCAGGGGGGAAATGGTTTCTTGGACAGCCTGCACATGGCCTATTGCTATGATGCCACAGGCGACGTCGGGCTAACCAACTCTTACATCGGTCAGAAATTCTTGGGAGCTGAAGACAAGACTGGATTCAAACATCCCGACATTTCTCCTGGCTTCAAGGGCCATTACAATGCATGGATCTTCAATAATTCAGGTCAAGCCTTGTTCTTTTTTCCAACATCCGATCCCCAGCGGTATGTGAAGATGACCGAAGGTCTCAACCAAAACCCCTGCTGGAATGATCCCACAGGCGTTGATTGTCAAAACGGGGTGGGTATGGACATTCAAGCATTACTCAACGCTAGTGGAAATCGTTCTGACCTCGTTAGTGTTGGCCCCTTCTCTGCCTTCGCGCCTGGTGATGAAATTACCTTGGCTTTTGCCTTTGTTTTGGGCAAAAAAGTAGATGACGGCCAACCCAACGCCGCCAATACCGCTGCACAAAAAGAACGCTTTATCGGCAACGCCCAGTGGGCCCAGGTTGCCTACAATGGCGAAGACATCAATTTTAACGGCATATTAGATGATGGCGAAGACCGAGATGGTGATGGGAAGATTACCCGCTTTATTCTCCCTAGTCCGCCTGATGCCCCCAGAATGCGCGCTGTACCAGGTGATCACCGCATTGACTTATTCTGGTCCAGAAATGCAGAAGAAAGCATAGACCCAATTACCCAGAAAAGGGATTTTGAAGGTTACCGCGTGTACCTCAGTCGGCTCGGCTTTGATGTACAGGGAAGTCAGAATCTTTCTGAAGATTTTGTCCGTGCTGCAGAATACGATATTGAGGGCAACGGATTGTTTTATGAAACTGGGATGGCAGATATTGCCCTGCCAGAACCTCTTTATTTTGCTGGAGATACCACGGCCTATCAATACCACTATGCCTTAGAAAACTTGCCTAATGGGTGGCAACATGCTGTGGCCATCACCGCATTTGACCAAGGGAATCCCGCCACCCAATTAGAATCCTTAGAGTCCAGCTTTTTGGCCAATGATGTGCGGGCTTTTGCAGGAACCCCGGCCAATCCGAGCATGAAAAACTACCCTCCCTTTGTGTATCCTAACCCTTATTATGCAGGGGCTGCATGGGAAGGTGTTTCAAACTTCCAAGAAGAAAGCCGTAAGCTCATCTTTGCCAATCTTCCGGGCGATTGTCGCATAACCATCAGCTCCCCTGCGGGAGATATCATGGACCAATTTGAGCACCATGCAGACTGGCGTGGAGAGGATATTCGTTGGTTTCAAACATTTGCTGGTGAAACCCCAACCGACCGTCAATTTTCTGGCGGTGAACACGCCTGGGATCTACTTACCGACCAAAGCCAAATTTTGGCAAGAGGCATCTACTTTTACGCCGTTGAAGACCTTGTTACAGGGGACTTTTATACCGGCCAATTCACCGTTTTAAAATGACCCATAACTCCCCTATCATGAAACAATTATTCACCTGGGCCCTCGCCCTTTCAGGCATGATGGCTTTCGGCCAAGGCCTGACATACACCTCTATCACGGATATTCAGTATGTTTCAGCTGCTGACCTTTCCGCGTGTAATGATACCTCCGCCTATCTGGGGGATACCGTGATGACCTATGGCATCGTCGTGACTCCTGGGGATGTGTCTGAAGTGGCGTCCGGCTCTGTGCAAGGGGGTCACCGCCCTTTCTTTTTCTTAGTTGACACGGTGGCACAAGGTGTAGCAGGTTCATTCCGCGGAATGGAATGCATGGGGGTGTATACCAATGCGCAAGGTCAACTATTGCCCTTACCCAACGTAGAATATTTACTCCCTGGTGATTTGGTGAAGTTTACGGGCCGTGTAGGCGTCTATAACAACGGCACCCAACTAGAAGCCATCGATGGAAATTCACTACAGGTCATAGGATCACGTCCCGCGCCTACCCCTGCGCAAATCACCGTGGGCGACCTCAATGATCCCCTACGTGTCAACATTCTTACCACGGGTGAGCCATGGGAAAATAGTTTTGTTGAGTTTAATAACGTGACCGTAACCGAGGTCATCCCCTTTTCTGGTAACCGAATTAGCTTTAATGTGGTCGACGGAAACGGAAACAAAATCAATGTTTCTGATCGCTTCTTGGCACAAAAGCTTCCTTCATGGCAGACCGTGAATCCATACTCTCCTCAATCAACTGGTTCTTTTATGACACCCGTTCCTGGAACCTTCTATTCTAGCCTGAAAGGTGTCGTTCGTCATGATGGCAATGGTTGCCTTGTGGGCTCTGGTTCACGCGGTTATGAATTAAATCCTTTTGATTCTACCCATTATGTGATTGCCTATGCCCCACCTTACATCGCCAACTTTGAGCGCGACCCTATGGTCCCAACACCCAACCAAACCGTAGACTTGGTTTGCAATATCACGGATTTTGACGGCAGCGTGGATTCTGTTTTTGTCTACCACACCGCAGATACTAGCTTGATGCCAACCCAGTTCATTAAAATGAATATGGCCCTGGCCTCAGGTTCAACGGATGAGTATGAGGCTGTACTCCCGAGCCAACTCCTCGGCACCTTGGTGCGTTACTACATCAAGGCCTGGGACAATGAAGGCAATGTCTCCTACTATCCCACCACCCCTGTTGGGCAAGTTCAACCCAATGTGGACTACTATACAGTCCGCGCCAATGGTGCGATCATCCAAGACATTCAATATTCATTAGCCAGTAACGGCAACTCTCCCTACAACACCCAAAACGTAACGGTCACTGGGGTTGTCACTGCCTCAACCAAGCAACATGACCTTGGCTTCTTGTATATTCAAGATGAAGGCGGGGGCCCTTGGAGTGGCATTTGGTGTGTCGGCTCAGGCATTACCCAATTCTTCCGTGAGGAAGAAGTTCAAGTAACCGGAACCGTAGAAGAATACTATGGTATGACCCGCCTCAATGTAGCCTCTATCAGCAAGACAGGTAACCGCATCATGCCCGTCGCATCCGTAGTCAATCCTTCTGACTCTGCCGAAAAATACGGCTATGCTTGGGAGCAATGGGAAGGTTGTTATGTGCGCCTTGAGGACCCTTCTCAGCAGCCCTTGGTTGTTGCACAAACCAACTTAGGCTTTGGCGATTATGCCGTCTCAAACACAGCCAATGCAGGCTATTGGAACCGTGCCCTCGTTCTTGCGGGTCGCCAATCGGCCACCTCGTTTTCATCCCTCTTTGTTCAGTTGATCACCGATCCTATCTATGACACCCTGGATGGCATGATGGAGGTGAGTCCCATTGTCGTAAGCGACACCATGAGTATGACGGCTGTTGAGGGAATCTGCTTCTATGGTTTCAATAATTTCCGTGTTATCCCAAGAAACAATGATGACTTCATTGGCATCAATGTCACGTTGGATTCTACCGATTTGCCCCAGAGCAGCGTTGGCTTAACCCACCCCGAAGCATTGTCCCTCAGAGCCTATCCGAATCCAGCGAGCGACCTCCTCACTTTAGAGGCTCCTATTGGCAGCCAGTACACCCTTTGGGATGCTTTGGGTCGCCCCATGGCCTCTGGAAAAACACAGTTTGCTACCACCGACATTTCGACTACCTCTGTTTCACGTGGCGCCTATCTGCTCGAAGTACAATCCGGTGATCGTCGCCAAGTGGTGCGCATTATTTTAGTGGATTAAGGATCCTTCCCGCGGACATGTATCTTACCCAAGACTATGGCTATGTGCTCCATGCGTTCCGCAAGAACGCATGGAGTTCGGCTATATGGGTGGCGGGGCTTTTGATCTCAGGATGTGAACGTGGTGAAGCATTAGAAAATCAGGCACCCGATACACATCTGGCCGTAAAATCTATTGAACGCAGCGGCGCAGACCGACTCAATTCTAAGGTGCAAATGAGTTGGTATGGCACAGACATCGATGGGTACATCACAGGCTATGCCCTCTCTCTAGACAGTTTGAATTGGAAGCTTACCACTTCGCAGGATAGCACCTTTTTATTTAGTATTCCTGCGGGAAGTGACACAGCAGACATCACCCTGTATATCCGCGCCATTGACAATCAAGGGGCAGAAGACCCAAGCCCCGCCAAACTGGTTTTCCCGCTCAAAAACGCCCCGCCTGTGGCTGAGGTTGACCAAGAAAGTCAATCCTTAGGACAAGCCCTCGGGGTATTAACCTACCGCTGGACCGCAACGGATCCAGATGGCAATGAAAGTATTTCTGGCGCTGAAATCCGCTTTAACGGGGGCAATTGGATCCCCATTGATCCAAAGCAACCCATGCTCACGTTTGTCCTAGAACCCGATGCTGGGGGCGGGATGGGGACGACGGCATCCCTGTATTACGGCAACGCCCTTCAGCCTACAGCTAATGGCATAGAGGGATTGGTCGAAAACGCTGAGAACATTTTTCAGGTGCGTATTTCCGACATAGCCGGAGCGGTAAGTGCCGTTGACTCGGCATTGGCCGTCACCTTGGTTCGGCCCACATCGGACCTTTTGATGGTGAGTGGTCAAACGGCTGCGGTAACCGCGAGTTACCAAGGTTGGCTAGATTCTATTTCGGTTAGTTATGATATTCTTGACCTAAATGCCAACGGAGGTGAGTTGCGGCCCTACTATTGGAACCCCACTTTCCGACACATCCTCTCCCAGTATGACCGGGTGTTGGCCGTGACCAATTCCGACAATGCATTAGACCCGGTTTCAGGGACAACCCAACCCTTGTTAGCGCATATGGCTGCTGCTTTGCAGTCTTTTACAACCCAAGGGGGTAAGTTGATGACCAGCACCGCTTTTGGGCCGAACACAGACTTTACCCCCTACATCGGCGCTTTTCCAATGGATGGGATTGTCACCTCGTCTGGCCAAGTTCGGTTGGTGCCCGATTCTGCCTTAGTTCCCCAGGTGGCTGGCCTTTATCCTGATCTACACCCTGCAAGTATCGTTATCGGCATCAGTCCTTTAGTGGCTTCGGCAGATGCGCAGCCTTTTTATCGGGCGCAGCTGACCAAATTAAGTGGCTGGCAAGGGGATAATTTGGTTGCCGTACGGCGCGCATACCTCGGTAACAATATCCATATCAATGAAGTCTTCTTTTCGGTAGAACTTCATCGCGTCGCCTCAAGTAACCAAGCCATGCAAGACTTGCTGGAAGAAATTTTAGTGAATGACTTTGCCTGGTAAATCACGCCTTTGGACCCTCTTGTTCTTTGTGCTTAGCCTTTCAGGTTTTGCGCAAAAAACGGGTATACTTAAGGGGGTAGTGAAAGATGCCGAAACAGGTGAAACGCTACCCAACGTGGGCATTTCTGTAGTGGGTACCTACTTGACCGCTGTCACGGATTTTAATGGCCAATACCAGATCCCCAATGTTCCCGCAGGTGATTACAGCATCAAAATCCAGGTGCTTGGATATGGAACCCAGTTGATCAACGGCTTGCGCATTCCGGGCGGCAAAATTCTGGTTCGAAATATCCAATTGAGTGCTTCCGTAGACGTTTTGCAAACGGTGACCGTCCTTGGCCAACGTGCACAGGTGGATCTTGAATCAGCCAAAAGTGAACGGTCCATTACGGGCGAAGACATTGCGCAAATGAATGTCCGCTCCGTTGAGGAGGTCGTTTCGCTACAAGCAGGGGTGGCCAAAACCAATGACGGGATTCAAATTCGCGGTGCAAGGGTGTATGAAACGGAGTATCTAGTCGATGGCATCTCTGCACAGGATCCCCTCGCAGGAACGGGGTTTGGGGTTCGCGTTCAGTCTTCTGCAATTCAAAGTGTCAAGGTGACAACAGGGGGTGCCTCTGCAGAATTTGGCGGAGGTTCTTCCGGGGTAATCAGTACCAAGATTCGCGAAGGAGGAGACCGATTAGAAGTTTCAGGAAGAATTACCCGTGATTACCTCAATCCCAATAACACGCGTCCATCAACAAGCTTCAATACTGACCAAGCGGAACTGAATATTTCTTTCCCTATTCCGGGAACGAAGAACAAAGTGACGCTCTTTAATTCTGCCACGGCAGACATCACGGATGATTACTTCCCAAACGTGGCAACCCAACTGCAATCATCGCTCTTTCCCGAGTATCCAACCCAGTGGGCCCCGCGACAAAGCAATAGCTGGACCCATACAGCCAAACTTGGTTGGCAGTTACGCAGAGGCACCAAACTCACCATCACCAATCAGCATTCGCTGAACATCAACCAAAATTCACGTACCCTGCAAATTGTTGGTTTTGATGCCATCCTAGCCCCTGGATACCAATATGCGCGGAGCAAAAATTTGGATAATGCGGCAACCTACACGCACCATAGCAACCTTTCCGCCCTCAATCTAACGCATATAATCAACCCCAAAGTGGGATTGACCCTAAGCGTGGGCAGAATGTTTACAAACCTTCGGGCAGATGCCAATGGCAGGCCGTTCCGCAGCGCAACAGTCGATGCCATTTTGGATGAGGACAATATTGCCTCCTACCCGCTCGATGTGTTTAATCCCTATGACCCTAGCGGCATTTTTTACATCCGACCTGGGGATGGGCTTGTCAATAATGGAGGGATCACCAGCACGTGGCACGACCACTATGCACAGGAATACACGTTGCGTGGAAAAATCAATTATTATCCCGGAACCGTCCATCAAGTAGTCACCGGTTGGGAACATCAGTGGAATGAATACCAATGGGTAGACGTAACCGCCCCTTGGGTGGGCGCACCCATTCAGATCAATGACAGCCTCAGTACCCCCAGCATTTCGATTGGATCCAGTAATGACATTTGGAAGGTGAATCCCCAGAAGGGGGGGCTTTTTGTAGAAGACCAAATCAACTACAAGGGCATCCAGGCTAGCCTTGGACTACGCTTTAATTATTGGGCGCCGGGCACCTTTGCGGATCGAGCCATTGCAGACTCCACTGCGCCTGTTATTCCGGCCATTCGCAGTGACTACATGGACAAGACGCTCGCGCTTGGAGGCTTGCGCTGGAAGGCTCGCCTTTTGCCTAGAATCAATGTCTCCTTCCCGGTCACCCCAAACAACGTATTGTACTTTAACTACGGACATAGCATGCGTCTACCGCATCCACGCTTCTTATATGCGGGTCTAGACCCCGTTTACCAAGACCGAAGCTTTTTGAGCTTCTTGGGCAATCCTGACTTGGATCCTGAGGTTAATGTCGCCTATGAAGTGGGCTATAAAGCTGCACTAAACCGCGACCTCGGCATCACCGTCGGGGCCTATAACAACAACCGCTTTGACTACATCGTTTCACGTCGCGTCATCGTTAAAGACCAAACGGGACGTCCGGTCACCAAGACCATGTACATCAACCAGGATTACGCCAAAATTCAGGGTCTAGAACTTGGGGTCGATTACCGTTTTGCCCGTTACTTCCGCCTCTTTGGCAACGGAAGCTTCCAAGTGGCACGTGGTAAATCCAACTCCGCACGCGAGTCTGCCTTGCAAATTGAACAAAATGGAGAGGTCTCGCTAACCCGCGAAAATTTCTTGGCCTGGGACCGGCCTTGGAGTACCAACTGGGGGCTTTTCTTTAGTGCAGACAGCACCTTCCGCATAGGTCGATTATCCTTAGCCGGTTTGAGTGGTTATCTACAGTACAATGCCTCTTCTGGTTACCGCTACACCCCGTATGAATATACAGGAGTGAATGATTTAGGTCGCCCCCAATACCGCCCTTTAATTGACCAGTACCTCTCAGCCAAAGCACAATCTTGGCATAATTGGGACAGCAAATGGTCCTATACCCTCGCGCGCGGAGCTTTTTCACGCGGTATCACCCTGTCAGTAGAAGTAAAAAACCTCTTTAACCGGAAAAATGCACAAATCATCAACCCCATTACGGGACGTGCTTATGCGTATGGCGATGATGTGCCCAATGAATGGCGTGATCCGCGACCTGAATTCAACGGCCCCCAAGAAAGTGGTCTGGACCCGCGCGATCCGTCAAGGTATCAAGCCCCCCGTCAAATCTTTTATGGCATCACGTTTAAGCTATGAAGATGCGCCTCCTCCTATGTGCGCTGTGTAGCGGGATGGTCCTTCCTGCTTCGGGGCAATTGTTGCCCTCTTATGGCGGCGAACGCGCTGGGCAATCCGCCTTTTCTTTCTTGAAAAACGATCTAAACGTTCGGTCCGCCGGCATGGCGGGGGCCTCCGTGGCATTAGCTGGAGATGCCTATTCCATGGGCCAAAATCCCGCCGGCATGGCGTCATTAAAACAAGGCTCCTTCGCCTTGAGTCAACTTGGACTGAGTGGCGGAACACAACAATTTGGGTTATTTGTCACGGCACCTAGAAAAGGAAGAGATGCCGCTTGGGGCTTAGCTATTCAACACCTACAAACGCCCGGATTTTCTGAACGTACAGAGTTTCAACCGGGCGGAACGGGGTATCAACTTTACAGTACGCAAAGTGCTGTAGGCCTTAGCTATGCGCAGCGATTGAGCGAGCAATTCCAATTAGGCCTCACGTTAAAGGGCATAGGCGAAGTGTATACCACAGGAAGCCAAACGGGCGCCTACAGTGCCTACACAGCAGCGGCAGATGTAGGCTTTTTGTATACCACAGACGTAAAGGACTTGCGCTTTGCCGTAGTTCTCCGGAATTTTGGAGGATCTTCTGCATTAACGGGGGCGTATCAAGCCGTTGGATTTAACCGAAGCCCACTTGAAGGCCTAGAATCCAACACCCTCCCGACAGAATTTGCCATGGGCCTGAGTGTCATTCCTTGGAAGCAAGGCACACAGCACATTGTACTTGCTGTCCAGCTGGTCCACCCTAATGACAATGCCGAAAACTATCGTATCGGCCTTGAATATCAAATGAATCCTCGTCTCCATATGCGGCTTGGAAGTCGCCTCAATCAACGCGGTCAGACCTGGCCTATGGGGGGGCTTTCCTATGATGGCGGTCAACTTGGCGCCTATGGCATTCGAGTAGATATGGCAGTGCAACGCACGGATGCCCTCGGGTGGCGCAATACGCTTGGCCTCGTCTTCAAACATTATCCACGGAAGCCATGAAAAATATCTTCGCCTTTATTGCTTTGAGCTTCCTCTTGGTGGGATGTGAGGGCTACTTTGGGTCCAAAACTGACCTGGATTTTATTGACGTCCCCAACTACAGCGTTAGAGACATCGCCTATGTACCAATTCAACCCGCCTTTGGTGGTTTTGTGCACCCCTCAGATCTCTGCATTGGTTTTGATGAGTTGCTTTATGTCGTGGATGAAGCGACCGAGGAAATCATTTGCCTAAATGAGTCCGGAGCAGAGCAAGGGCGCTTCTTCGTGCCTGGGGTGCGCACCGTGCGTCAAGACCGTCAATTAGACTTATTGGCTATCGGAACCCACGATACCACGATCAATGGCGTTGCTTACTCCTTAGATTGCCTCTACCGAATCCACCAAATTGGACAAGGCGGCGCCTACGGACTTTCATATGCCCGTGTAGTAAACAAGAACGTTCACCCTTTTTACTTCAAAAACACCTTTTCGACCTCGGACGCGCAAGTACGCTTTGGACAAGTGGCCATACTCGCCAATAACCAATCCGATAAAAACAACCGCTACTATGTTTCGCGGACAGGCCCGAGTTCCAATAACGCCAACCAAGGTCCCGATGATGCCGTGATCCTTTTTGATCAATCAGACCAATATATCTCCCCGCTCAGTGTAACCACTTCTTCTGGATTGTACACGCATTACTTTCAAGACCCATCGGGCTTGGTTAGTTTTGCCCAACCCCCCCAATACACCGCCGCCGCAGGCGATGATTTTTGGTTTAGCTCCTTAGATCCAGACCAAGCATTGCAGATCCAGCACATCACATTTGAAGAAACTGAATTTGGCGCGGATTACCGCCCAGTTATTTATGCAGGAGACAATAGCTTGGCAGATCGATGGATCAACCAGGCCAACCGCTTTACTGCGCCTAGTGCCATGACCATGGCAGGAGATAATACCCGCTACCTATTTGTCGTTGACCGCGAACGGGATTCCGTTTATCAATTTACCGCAAGCGGGCTCGAGGGTATTCCCCCTCCTCCAGCGAGTGGAGAAACTCGCTACACGCGGGTATCCTTCGGAGGAACGGGCAGTGGGCCAATGCAATTCATTGAACCTTTAGCTGTTGCCCACTGGAAAAAGATCCTGTACGTCGTAGATGCCGGGAATGGCCGCATCTCAAGATTTAGATGCACCCTTGATTTTCAATAACCTTTTGCTAACGTTCAAATCCTTTACAAGGAGTACTTTTGTTCCAATGAAAATTCCAATGATGAAGAAGTTTTACACTCTGGCCTTGATGGCCTTCTCCGTATTCGCTTTTGCGACAAACCACGCCGTTTCGGTGGTCAATACGAGTTTTTCGCCAGCCAGCATTAGCGTGGCACAGGGAGATACCGTTACCTGGACACAGGTGAATGGCACCCACAATGTGAATGGCTCTATGGCTACTTTCTCTAACAATCCCGCTAGTTTTGGCAATGGCGCAGCAGCAAGTGGAACATGGTCCTACCAATATGTCTTTGCGCTACCAGGCACCTATCAATACCAATGTGACCCTCATGCTTCTAGCATGCAAGGCACTATTACGGTGACGGCTTCAGCAAGTCCCTGTAGCGATTTCTTCATTTCAGAATATGTGGAAGGATCCAGCAACAATAAAGCGCTGGAGATTTTCAACCCAACAAGCAGCGCCAAAAACATGGGGGGCTATACCCTTGCGCTCTTTTCAAATGGTGCGACCTCCACAACCAATACGTTTGTCTTCCCCTCTTGGATTACGATCCCTGCGGGCGGAACCTATGTGATTGCGCATGCCCAAGGCGCTGCAGGCCTTTTAGCTGTGGCCGATACCAACTACGGCTACCCGAATGTCGTGAGCTATAACGGCAATGATGCGGTCGTGCTTTTAGATCCAAACAATGATACCTTGGATATTATTGGCATTGTGGGTATTAATCCTGGAAGCAATTGGACCGTGGGGTCCGGTGCCACCAATGAATATACCCTCGAGCGCATGTCTTCGGTGACCAAAGGCCAATTGGATTGGACCATTGGCGCAACCGAATGGACCGTATATCCTCAAAACACCTTTACCCAGTTGGGAAGCCACACTTCTGTATGTGGTGGAGCAACGCCCAGCTATAACATGATTGGGGACTACACTACAGAAGATGCCAATGGTGTTGCAGATAGCTTAAGTGCCTATGCGCACTTTATCGGCGTCATTACCTCCATTGATTACGATGGCAATGCAGGCTATAGCTTTTACATGCACGATGGCACAGGGGGTATCAACGTATATAAGTCAAGTGACATAGGTACCTATACTTCTCCCATGATGGGTGATTCCATCGAGGTGTATGGTAGCATCCTTCAGTACAATGGTTTGACAGAGTTGGTTCCTGACACACTGAATCTTTTGGCTACTGGCGCTTCCATTATGGCCCCGACGGTTTCTTCTTCTTTGGGTGAGCCCGAAGAATCTGAGCTGGTGCGTTATAACAACATGACCCTTGTTACCCCTACTCAATGGTCTAATACCGGCTCTGGTTTTAACGTAGACATCACCGATGGCAACAATACAT
>ERZ888423.238-NODE-238-length-58752-cov-12.409595_pt1 | contig 58752 bp, 55 predicted proteins | sample MGYA00520523_ERZ888423 | MGnify/ENA primary metagenome ERZ888423 (study PRJEB32303, sample SAMEA104408611) | aquatic metagenome | biome: Brackish water; feature: Pelagic; material: water | place: Baltic Sea | collected 2014-06-08T10:24:00 | depth 30,27 m ... | reverse complement strand
ACGGTGAATCACAACCTGCTGATATCGCTCAAACACTTTTCGGTCAGGCTCTTAATAAAAGTGCAGAGATAGAGTTTTTAAGAGTTGATTATGAAGATGTATACCCTGAAGTCGGAAGTAGAATGCTGACTCGTCTCATATCTGGAGAAAATATGGTAGATGGCTGGATTGTTGTACAGCCTAATGTATATCAATTTTCTGTCAATTACTGCGGTTCATTCCGCGTAAAAATACTATACAGAAACTATCTTGCAGCTGAAATATGCTGGGATACATAGATTTCTAGGTGATTTACTCCCATACAATCTTCTATATTTTCAGCAAGCAAGCGTTCATTTTATACAGATGAATTTCCCCCAAGCACCCCGCCCGCCCGCTTCAACGCCTTGTCGAGCGTCGCCATGGTGGAGGCGAGGTCTTCGCTGTCGTCGCGCATGAAGGCGCGGGCGGCGGCGGCGTAGATGGCCAGCACCGCCTTGGCGCGGATGAAGCCGATGGGGCCGTCGGCTGGGATGCCGGCGGCGCGGAGCATCCATTTGGCTGAGGTCAGCAAGGCCGGACCGGCGGCGAAGATCGTATCCAGGTCGCGAACGGCGCCGGAGGCCATGGATTTGAGCGCCGCTTTGTGCGGCCGCATCGCCTCGAAACGCCGCATAATGGCATCGAACAGCCGGTCGCGGCGGCTCTCCTCGGCGAGGCTCGGGTCGTCGCCTTGGAGCATCAATCGGTCGTGGCGATGGACCAGGGCCGCGATCAGGCCGGCCCGGCAGGGGAAGGCGTCATACGCTTCCGCCAGGCTGAGGCCGGCGCTGGCGGCGATCTCTGGCATCGTGACGCGCGGCCAGGGCTTTTCGGCCGCGAGGGCGAGGGCAGCGTCGAGCAGCTTGTCGGATGGCGTTGGTTTCGGCGTCGCTTTGCGGGCCATGGTCGGCCTCCCTTGCCACGAGCAGGCATGCGGATCAAATCTATGCCATGCAATATAGGCGAAACCGCGCGGGAGAGTAGCATGACCGCCCCATCGACCCCTGGCTTTGCGACGCTTGGCCTCGATCACATCGTGCTCCGCGTCGCCGACGTCGAGCGCAGCATCGCCTTCTATCGCGCTATCCTCGGCTGCCGGGAGGAACGGCGGGTCGCGAGCATCGGCCTCGTGCAGATGCGCGCAGGATCGGCGATGATCGACCTGGTTCCTGCCAAGGGCGAGCGAGCGGGGGGCGATCTCGACCACTTCGCGCTGCGCATAGCCCCCTGGGACGCGGACGCGATCCTGGCGCATCTCGAAGCGCACGGCGTCAAGGCCGAGGCGCCGGCGCTGCGTTACGGGGCGGAAGGCGAAGGCTGGTCGATCTATTTCGACGACCCGGACGGCCATACGGTCGAGCTGAAGGGCCCGCCCATCGCCTGAAGCTGCGGCCTTACCCCCGCGCGGCCTTCAGATATGCCCCGGCGCTTGCGCCCAGCAGGCGCGGCAGGTGGGTGTAGATATAGCGGCAGCCGGACTGGACCACGTCGGCGACGGCGTCGGTCGTCGCGGGCATGCCCGGCGCATGGCCGGCGGCGCGGATTTTCGCCAGCGTCTCCGCAATCGCCTTTGCCACGGGCGGCGCCTTCGGGTCGCCCGGAAAGCCCATGGACTGGGAGAGGTCCGAGGGGCCGATGAAGAACACGTCGACGCCCCGGGCCAGCAGGATGTCGTCGATATTGGCGACGGCCTCGGCATCCTCGATCTGGACGCAGACGAGCGAGGCGGCGTTCGCTTCGGCCACGAAATCCGGCATCTTGCCGCCAAGGCCCCAGCGGTCGGGCCGGGTGCCGGCGGCGAGGCTCCGCCGGCCTTCCGGCCCGAACTTGACCGCCTGGACGACGCGCTCCGCCTCCGCCCGTGAGGTCACGTGCGGCGCCTGGACGCCCATGACGCCCCTTTCCATCGCCGCCTGAATATCCGCGTCGCTGTTGCTCCGCGGCCGGGCGATGGCCGTGATTCCGGCCGCGTCCGCCGCCATCGCCATCAGCTCCAGATCGGCGAGGCCGATCGAGCCATGCTCGCAATCGAGCAGGACCCAATCGAACCCGGCATAGGCAACCATCTCGACGATCTGGGGCGATGCGAACATCACGGAGACGCCGAACGCCGGCTGGCCGGCCGCGATCTTGGCCTTCATGGCGTTCCGCATCGCTTCAGCCCCCCTTTGGTCCGCCCGCTTACTTCACCAGCGTATGGGCTTCGCGGAACGAGGTCTTCGTGTCCGCCAGTCGCCTCAGCAAGGCCGAGGGCGCCCAACGCTCGCCATACTGCTGATGCCAGGCGGCGATCTGGTTATAGACGTCCTGAACGCCCAGGCCGTCGGCCCAGAACATCAGGCCGCCGCGATAGCGCGGGAAGCCGAAACCGTAGAGCCACATGATGTCCACATCCGAGGCCCGGTAGGCGATTTTCTCTTCCAGGATCTTGCACGCCTCGTTGACGGAGGAGAACAGCAGGCGCTTCAGGATTTCATCGTCGGTGAAAGGCCGCGGCGTGTTGCCCATCTCCTCGGACATGGTCTTGATCAGATCGGCGACGACGGGATCGGGATGGGGCGTGCGGTCGCCCTTTTCATACTTGAACCAGCCGGCGCCGGTTTTCTGGCCGTAGCGGCCCATTTCGACCAGCTTGTCGGCGATGGGCAGCTTCCGGTAGTTCGGGTCCGCTTCCGCCCGGCGCTTGCGGCCGGCATAGCCGATATCGAGACCGGCGAGATCGCCGACCGCGAACGGCCCCATGGGATAGCCGAAATCGACCATGACCTTGTCGACCTGCTCGGGCATGCAGCCTTCCTCGAGCATGATGACCATTTCGGAATTGAAGGGCGCGCGGCTGCGATTGGCGAGGAAGCCGTCGCAATTGCCGCACGCCGCCGGGGCCTTCGCGATCAGCTTGCCGAGCGCCATGGTGGATGCGGTGACCTCGGGCTTCGTCTTCGCGCCTTTCACCACTTCCAGCAGCTTCATCACATTGGCGGGGCTGAAGAAATGCGCGCCGCCGACCTCTTCCGGCCGCGAGGTCGCCTCCGCGATCTGGTCGATGTCGAGCGCCGAGGTGTTGGAAAGCAGCAGCGCGTCCGGCTTCATCACCCGGTCAAGCTCCTTGAAGACCGCCTGCTTGACGCTCATCTCCTCGAACACCGCCTCAATGACGACGTCGCACTGGCCGATCTCGTCGTAACTCGTGCTTTTCTCCAGGAGCGCCATGCGCTCCTCCATCGCCTCGGCCGTCAAGCTGCCGCGCTTCACGCTGACGGCGTAATTGTTGCGGATGCGCTCGAAGCCTTTGTCGAGCGCTTCCTGGGAGGCTTCCAGGACCTTGACCGGGATGCCGGCGTCCGCGAAGCACATGGCGATGCCGCCGCCCATGGTGCCAGCGCCGACGACGGCCGCCGTCTCGATCTTGCGGATCGGCGTGCCCTTCGGCACGTCCGGCAGCTTCTGGGCCTCGCGCTCGGCGAAGAAGGCGTAGCGGAGCGCCTTGGACTCGTCGGAATTCTCCAGTTCGCCGAAGAGTTCCCGCTCCCGCAGCAGGCCCTCGGCGAAGGGCAGTTCGGTCGCGGCCTTGACGGCGGCGATGCAGTTATAGGGCGCGATCTGGTTGCGGGCCTTGCGGGCGATTTCCTGCTTCTTGGCTTCGAAGATATCCGGGCCGTCGGGCAGGGCAGCCGTCATCTCGCCGACGCGGCGAAGCGGCCGCACATCCGCGATCTCCTCGGCGAAGGCGATCGCCGCCTTCAGAAGATCGCCGTCGGCCGGGATCACCCGGTCGAGGATGCCCATGTCTTTGGCTTCGTCCGCCGGCACATGCCGGCCGGAGACGATCAGGTCGAGCGCCAGTTGCGGCCCGATCAGGCGCGGCAGGCGCTGGGTGCCGCCGCCGCCCGGCAGCAGGCCGATCAGGATTTCCGGCAGGCCCACCTTGGCCGACGCGACTGCGATCCGGTAATGGCAGCCAAGCGCGTTCTCCAGCCCGCCGCCAAGCGCGAAGCCATGGATCGCCGCGACGACCGGCTTGCCCGAAGCTTCCAGAACGTCATGGGTCCGCCGGGAGGGCCGCGGCCGGCCCTTGCCGAACTGGCGGATATCGGCGCCCGCAATGAAGCTGCGGCCGGCGCCGATCAGCACCATGGCCTTGACCGCGGGATCGGCATTGCCGGCATCGACCGCCGCCAGAATGCCTTCCGGCACGCCGGGCGAAAGCGCATTCACCGGCGGATTGTCGACGGTGATGACGCCGACGGCGCCGTGTTTCTCGAGCCGGACAAGATTGTCTTCGGACGTCATTGGGGCGGGTCTCCTCGGGGGGCGGGCGGCCTCTCCGGGCCGGCGCCGCTGGTTATGGGGTCAGACGCGGGCCAGGCCCGCAGATTGCGCCGGCCACGCTAAGCGAGATGGTTGCCGCGGGCAACAGAGCCGGGCGCGGAAGTGGGGCGCGGTCGCCGTCAGGCGAGCAGCGGGCGGACGAGGCGGCCGAAGCGTTCGGCTTCTTCGTCGTGCAGGTAGCCCGAGAGGCAGAAGCTGGAGCAGCCGGCGTCGATGAACTGGCGGAATTGATGGGCGACCTGGGCCGGGTCGCCGACGACCGCGACGCCGGCGCCGGGGCGGACGCGCGTCAGGCCGGTCCAGAGATGATCCCCCGCCCGGTCGCCATGGGCGGCCGCCAGCGCCTGGACGCGGCGGTTGGCCTCCGAGGTCGCGACCCGGTCCTTCAGCTTCGCCCGGTCGGCCTCGCTGGTTCGGGCGACGAGGCGTTCGGCGACGGCCCAGGCCTCGGCTTCGGTCTCCCGGCAGATCACCTGCAGGCGCATGCCGAAGCACAGGGGGCCGCGCCGGTCATAGTTCGCCGCGCGGGCATTCAGGTCCTTGATGTTTTCGGCGATGGTCTCCGGCAGGTCGCCCCAGAACAGATGCACGTCGGAATGCTCGGCCGAAATGTCGGCGGCGAGGTCGGAGCCGCCGCCCAGGTAGAACTTCGGATAGGGCTTCTGGAGCGGCTTCGGCGCGGCGCGGGCGCCGACCAGCTTGTGGAACCGGCCGTCGTAATCGACGCCGCCGGACTGGGTCCACAAGAGCTTCATGATCGCGGTTTCTTCCCGCATCAGGGCGTAGCGGTCTTCCTTGCCGTAAGCGACGCCTTCGCCCAGCACTTCCTTGTCTGCCTGGCCGGCGATCAGGTTGATGGCGATGCGGCCGCCGCTCATCCGGTCGAAGGTCGCGATCATCTTGGCGGCCAGGACCGGGTTCATGAAGCCGGGGCGGGCGGCGATCAACGGCTTGATGAATTTCGAATGGGCGGCGACGAAAGCGCCCGTCATGAACGCCTCCCAGCAGGTCTGGCCGACCGGAATCAGCAGATAGGTAAAGCCGGCAGCCTCCGCCGCCGCCACGACCCGGTGCAGCAGTTCCGGCGAAGGCGGAATGACGGCGGCGGCGTCATTGAAGGCCGTCGTGTCGCCGTGGGTCGGCAGATACCAACCGAATTCGACGTCGCTCATGGGGTCGCCTCCCGAAAAAAGCGGATGGAGTTCGCGCGGGCCGGCAGCATAACGCGGCCGCAGACCTTGAATACAGCCGCTATCGGGGATTAACTGCGCCCAATCAAGAAGACGCTTCCAGGGAAGAGAGTTCGCAGATGTCCGACACGTTGTTCGCGCCGCCCGCAGAAATCGCCAGGCACGCCTTGATCGACGCCGACGGCTACCAGGCCATGTACCAGCGTTCGATCGACGATCCGGAAACCTTCTGGGCCGAGCACGGCAAGCGCATCGACTGGATCAAGCCCTACAGCAAGGTCAAGAACGTCAGCTACGACGCCAAGGATCTCTCGATCAAATGGTTCGAGGACGGCACGCTGAACGTCTCCGCCAACTGCATCGACCGGCATCTGGCGACGAAGGCGAACGATGTCGCGATCATCTGGGAAGGCGACGACCCGGCCGACGCCAAGTCGATCACCTATCAGGACCTGCACGACGAGGTCTGCCGCCTCGCCAACGCCATGAAGGCGCGCGGCGTCGGCAAGGGCGACCGGGTCTGCATCTACATGCCGATGATCCCGGAAGCTGCTTACGCGATGCTCGCCTGCGCCCGCATCGGCGCGGTGCATTCCATCGTGTTCGGCGGCTTTTCGCCCGACAGCCTGGCGCAGCGCATCGACGACAGCAAATGCCGGATGGTGATCACCGCCGACGAGGGCCTGCGCGGCGGCCGGAAAGTGCCGCTGAAGGCCAATGTCGATGCGGCGCTGCTGAAGTGCGACAGCGTCGACACGGTCATCGTCGTCCGCCGGACCGGCGGCGCGGTCACGATGGCGGCCGGCCGCGACGTCTGGCATCACGAACTGTCCGCCAGCCAGGCGGCCGTCTGCCCGCCCGAGGAAATGAACGCGGAGGACCCGCTGTTTATCCTCTACACCTCCGGCTCGACCGGGCGGCCGAAGGGCGTGCTCCACACCTCCGGCGGTTATATCGTCTTCGCCTCGATGACCCACGAATATGTCTTCGACTACAAGCCGGGCGAGGTTTACTGGTGCACGGCCGATGTCGGCTGGGTGACCGGCCACAGCTATATCGTCTACGGCCCGCTCGCCAACGGCGCGACGACGCTGATGTTCGAAGGCGTGCCGAACTACCCGGATTCCAGCCGCTTCTGGCAGGTTTGCGACAAGCATCAGGTTTCGGTGTTCTACACGGCGCCGACCGCGATCCGCGCGCTGATGCGCGAAGGCGAAGGCCCGGTCAAGCGGACCAGCCGCAAGAGCCTCCGCCTGCTCGGGTCCGTCGGCGAGCCGATCAATCCCGAAGCCTGGCTCTGGTATCACCGGGTCGTCGGCGACGGCCGCTGCCCGATCGTCGATACATGGTGGCAGACGGAAACCGGCGGCATCCTGATCTCGCCGTTGCCGGGCGCGACGCACCTGAAGCCCGGCTCGGCCACCCGGCCGTTCTTCGGGGTCCAGCCGGTCATGGTCGACGCCGAGGGCAAGGTGCTCGAAGGGGCCTGCGCCGGCAATCTCTGCATCGCCGATAGCTGGCCGGGACAGATGCGCACGGTCTACGGCGACCACCAACGCTTCGTCGAAACCTATTTCTCCGCATATCCCGGCATGTACTTCACCGGCGACGGCGCCCGGCGGGACGAAGATGGCTATTACTGGATCACCGGCCGGGTCGATGACGTCATCAATGTCTCCGGCCACCGGATGGGCACGGCCGAGGTCGAAAGCGCGCTCGTCGCCCATGCCAAGGTCGCGGAAGCCGCCGTCGTCGGCGCGCCGCACGATCTGAAAGGCCAGGGCATCTATGCCTATGTCACGCTGAATGCCGGCGAGGAGCCTTCGGACGCGCTCAAGAAGGAGCTGGTGCAGTGGGTCCGCAAGGAGATCGGCCCGATCGCCTCGCCCGACTGGCTGCAATGGGCGCCGGGCCTGCCGAAAACCCGGTCCGGCAAGATCATGCGGCGCATCCTGCGCAAGATCGGCGAGAACGATTTCGGCAATCTCGGCGACACTTCGACCCTCGCCGATCCCCAGGTCGTCGACGACCTGATCGAAAACCGTCAAAACCGCTAGCGAAGGGCTGCTCTCATGACCGAATTGTCGAACACGGCGCGCGTCGTCAAAGCCAGCCCGAATGTCGGCGCTTTCATCGAAGGCGTCGACCTCTCGGAGGATTTCTCCGACCAGACGCTTGCGGTCATGCGCCAGGCGCTCGGCGACCATGGCGTGATTTTCTTCCGGGATCAGACCCTGTCGCCTGAACGGCATATCGCCATGGCGGAGCGCTTCGGCGGCGTCAATATCAACCGCTTCTTCGCCCATGTGGACGGCTGGCCCGCCATCGCCGAGGTCCGCAAGGAGCCGGAGCAGAAAGCCAATATCGGCGGCGGCTGGCACACCGACCATTCCTATGACCAGATCCCGGCGCTTGGCTCCATCCTGGTCGCGCGCGAAACCCCGACCATTGGCGGCGATACGCTTTTCGCCTCCATGTATGCCGCCTACGACACGCTTTCGGACGGATTGAAGGCGACGCTGGACGGGTTGAAGGCCGTGCATTCCAGCCGCCATGTCTTCGGCAAGGCGGCGCGCTACAAGGACCGCAACGAAGACCTGAACGGCCGGCTCGGCAATGAGGCCGCCGCGACCCAGGACGCCGTGCATCCGGTCGTCATCCGTCATCCGATCAGCGGCCGGAAGGCGCTTTATGTGAACCCCGGCTTCACCCTGCATTTCGAGGGCTGGACGGCGGAAGAGAGCCAGCCGCTGCTGGATACGCTCTACGCCCATGCCGCCCGCCAGGAGTTCGCCTATCGCTTTCAATGGGCGCCCGGCTCGATCGCGTTCTGGGACAATCGCGCCACCTGGCACATGGCGCTCAACGATTATCAGGGCGAGCGCCGGGTGATGCATCGCATCACCGTCGAGGGGGAGCCGATCGCAGCTTAAGTATTACTACGAGCTTAATCTGTCGTTAACCGAACGCTCCTAGCATTCGGAAGGGGCCTCTCCGACTCGCAGGGTCCGACCTTCCTGACAAGATGGATGACGAAGATGGCGCATATCCTGGTCGCGGAAGACGAGCCAACCGTGCGCAATTTCGTCGCCCGGGCGCTGACGCTGTCCGGCCACACCGCCCGCGCGGTCGAGGACGGCCAGCGCGCATTGGAAGCGCTCGCCGAAGAGCCCTTCGATCTCCTGCTGTCCGACATTGTCATGCCCGAAGTCGATGGCATCGCCCTGGCGCTTAAAGCCTCCGCCGACTGGCCGGAGATGCGGATTCTGCTGATGTCCGGCTACGCCCACGAGCGGCAGCGCGCCCATAACCTGGACCTGCTGGCCCACGCCGTCCTGCCGAAGCCGTTCGATCTCGCGACATTGCGCGAGACGGTGGACGCCGCGCTTGCCGGCGGCGCCGTCGACGCCATCCTCCGCCGCCGCGCCATCTGACGCCGCGCTGACTGGTCCACGACCGCCGCCGAAGCTTCGTCAGTCTGCCTCAGGCAAGATGCGTCGCAAGGATGTGGGCGCCGATCAACGTCAGGCCGAAGCCGCCCAGCGCCTCCGCATACCGGCCGCCGCGACTGCCGCAGAAGCGCCCCAGGCGCAGGCCCAGAAACGCCATCAGGAACGTCACCGCGCCGATCGTCAACGCCGTGATCAGGATCTCGAGGCCGAACAAGGCCAGGGTCATGCCAATGGCGGCGGCGTCGATGCTGGCGCCGAGCCCGGCCGCGAGCACCATCGGCCAGCGCGGGCTCGCGGCGGCCGGGCGGGCTGTATCGCCCGGATGGATGCTCTTCCACACCATGCGGGCGCCGAGGCCCGCCAGGATCGCAAACGCGATCCAGTGATCGACGGCGGCAAGCTCCGCCGCGAACGGCTGGCTGAGCGCAAAGCCCAGAAGCGGCGCCGTCGCTTCGAACAGGCCGAAGCTGAGGGCGATGCCCGCCGCCCGCCCCAGCGACAGCCCGGGAAACCGCGCGCCTTTCGCCACCGATACGGCGAAAGCGTCGGCGGACAAGCTGAACGCCAGGATCGAGGTCTGAAGCATGCTGGGCCTCTTGGCTTCGGCAGCCACGGCGACGCGCGCCGCGGCTGCTTGGGGAAGCTCAAGATATAGCCACGCTATCTTAAATTATCAATATATTTCAATAAGATAGAGCCTGTGCATCATTGTTCAGCCGCGGGTAAGAAGCGCAGCATTCGCTTTACCCGGCCTTCAACACCTTCAACACCCGTCCTGCTTCCAGGCCGGTTTCGTCCGACAGGCCGTTCAGCAGCATCAACCGGTCGACCGCGAACTTGGAGATATCCATCTGGTTGCGGGCGATGCTTGCGATCGTATCGCCCCGGCGCACGGTGTAGAGACGGATGCGCAACGGCTTCAACGCCGCGCGTTCCCGTGACGACATGGGCCGGAAGGACTGCGCGACATCGCGGAAATCATTGACGAGGGCGCGGGTCTGACTTGGCGGACTGAGGAACGCCAGACGGAAGATCTCGCCGCCCTGCCCGCGGATGGCGAGGAGGCGAACGTCCATCTGCTGGTTGTTCACCGTCGCCCGGCTGGATGCGGACGCCGACGCCAGGCCGTTCGTGGTCGAGGATTCCAGACCGGACAAGTTGAGGTTCTTGCCCCAGACATCCCGGATATAACTCGCCATCGAGCCATTGAAGCCCTTGGAGCCGGTATCGAAGATGATGGCGGCGCCGCCGGGGCCGTACGCCGTGACATTCCGGGGCGAATTGAACAGGGTGAACGAGTCCGGGACCTCATAGCGAATATTCAGGCCGACATGGGCGAAGACGCCGTCCCTGGCGTAGCCTTGCGATTCCGTATCGCCCCAGACCATGCCGTTGATCTCGTTGAGATAGCGCTGGCGGCCCTCGATCGGGTCCGCCACCTTCGTCTTGGACGCCTCGCGCCGGGCGCGGGCGACGCGGTCCGGCGTCGGCGGATGCGTGTCGAAATAGGAGGAGCCCTGGGGCGCCTTGCCGCGCAGCTTGGCCATCAGGGTCTTTTCCGCCTGCAGCTTGGCCAGGAATTCAGCCATGCCCTGGGGGTCGTAACCGGTGCGGGCATTGTAGCGGATGCCCAATTCGTCCGCCTCAAACTCCTGGTCGCGGCTATAGGAGGCGACGAGGCCCTGGGCGCCGACGCTCGCGACCTGCCCGACCAACTGGCCGGCCTGCTGGCCGCCGAACACCGCCCCCAGGATCGACAGGCCGACGACGCCGACCTGCGCCAGCGTGCCTTGCGCCTGGCGCTGGGCGCCGTGGCGGGCCGTCACATGGCCGATTTCATGGCCGACGACCGCCGCGAGCTGGTCTTCGTCCTCCGCCAGGGCCAGCAAGCCGCGCGTCACATAAACGTAGCCGCCCGGCAGGGCGAAGGCGTTCGTCACGTCGCTGTCGAGCAGCGTGAATGTCCATTTGATATCCGGCAGCTCGGACTTGGCCGCGAGCGTCTGGCCCACACGATCGACATACTGGCGGAGGCCGGCGTCCTGATAGGCGCCGCCGAATTGCTCCAGGACCTTCGGATGGTTTTCGGCCCCGACCTGCCTCTCCTCGGCCTGGGACATGAAGATCAGGTCCTGGCCGCCGGTTGCGGGATTGTCGGCGCACGCGCCGACGAGGCCCGCAAGCATCAGGGCTGAGACAGCGCCAGTCATCTTGCGGCGGAAAGGGGAGGTCTTCATGGTCATGGTCCTGCGGCCTCTATCTGTTGGGAACAGGCGATTTCAATAGTCGGGCCATTGTTATAGAACACCCAACCGCGGACACGCACGCGCCTGCCGACAAGTCCGTCGAAACCAAGCGCGTCGCGCTGCAGGCGCCGTTCTACCGCGCGCACAGCTTGCAGCGTGAAATCGTCGCGCCAATTTGCGGCGAAATTGAGGTAGCGCATTTTGCCGCCGCCGCCCGTCGCCGCTGCGACGCCTTCGACGATGGCGAAGCCGCGCGCCGGCATCGGCCGTTCGGCGTTCATGACCCGATAGTGCGGCAAGGCCCAGAGGCCGCGCCTGGCCGCGCGCGCTTCGTCCTCCGCCAGCTTGAGACGGCGCAGCCGTTCCGCCCCGCCGCGGGGGCACGCTTCGACGCGGCCATGGCCGTCGCCCAGCATCAACCCCTGCAGCCAGGCGCCGTCGGCCAGGCGCTCGACGTCCGCCGGTATGGCGCCCCAGCGGTCGGGCGCCTGAGTCAGGGGCTTGAAGGTCGCCTTCCGCCCGAGGATCGCGGCCTGCAGCGCCGCCCGCGCCGCGTCCGCCGCTGCGTCGGCGGCGCGGGCGTCGCCGTCATCCGCCGGATTGGGGGCGATCATGCCGTCCAGGCGCAGGCGACGGCCGTCGGCCAGCTCCAGGGTTTCCGCCGATGAAACCGCCACGATCACAACCGGATCGGCGGCCGCGGCGCGCGCCGCCAAGAAGATCGCCAGGACGGGTAGCCCGATACGCATGGTTTCAAGTATATCTCGAGCTTCGCGCTGCGGACCCGGTCGCTTGAAAAATTTCAGGCATGCCAGATTTTGCCGATGCGCTCCGCTGCCGGGAAGTCCAGTCCGCCGCCAATGACCATCCTTCGCCCGCCCCGCCAGGACCTGTTTCCGCCCTTCGACGCCAATCATGCCGGCTATCTCGATGTCGGCGACGGCCATCGGCTGTGGTGGGAGGAATCCGGCGCGCCCGACGGCATTCCAGTGGTTTTCCTGCATGGCGGACCGGGCGCCGGCTGCGCCCCGGCCTACCGGCGGTTCTTCGATCTCTCGGCCTATCGGATCATCCTGTTCGACCAGCGCGGCGCCGGCCGCTCCAAGCCCTATGCCGCGATCGAGGCGAATACGACCCAGTTGCTGATTGCCGATCTGGAAGCGCTTCGCCGCCATTTGCGTATCGACAAGTGGCTGACCTTCGGCGGCTCCTGGGGCTCGACCCTTGCGTTGGCCTATGGCGAGGCCCATCCGGAGCGGTGCCTGGGGTTCGTGCTGCGCGGCATCTTCCTCGGCACGGGCGAGGAGGTCGACTGGTTCCTGCGCGGCATGGCGAAGGTCTTTCCGGAAGCGCACCGGACCTTCGTCGGCCATATCCCGACAGCCGAACGCCGGGACCTCTTGGCCGCCTACTACCGCCGCCTGAACAGCGCCAACCGCGCCGAGGCGCTGGCGGCCTCTCGCGTCTGGGGGCGCTACGAATCGGTCTGCTCGACGCTTCGCCCGACCGATCTGCCGATCGGCGCGGACAGCGGAGAAAGCTTGCTTGGCATCGCCCGCATCGAAGCCCACTACTTCATGCAGCGCCTGTTCCTTGAGGACGGGCAATTGCTCAGGGATATCGGCCGGGTGGCGCATCTGCCCTGCACGATCGTCCAGGGCCGCTATGACATGATCTGCCCCCCCGCCAGCGCCGACGCGCTCGCCGAAGCCTGGCCGGGCGCGAATTATGTCATCGTCGACGACGCCGGCCATTCGGCGATGGAGCCAGGCGTGCGCGCCGCGCTCGTCCGCGCGACCGAGACCTTCAAGCTGCGGGCCAGATCAACCCCGCTTCTGGCGGAATCGCCAAAAGCGGGATAAGTCGATCGCTATCAATAAGATAGAGCATGGCGCGTCCAATGTCAGAGCGGCAGCGCCCGCGCGATCGTCCGAACCCGGTCCCACGCTTCCGTCACATGCCGCGCTTCCGTCGCGGTCTGGCCGATCTGGAAGCGGATCGTGAACTGGCCTTTCACCCGGTTCTGGGTGAGGTAGGTGAAGCCGTCGTCGTTGATCGCCTCCAGCAGCCGCCCGTTCAGCGCATCGAGGTCGCCGGCGCCCGCTGGCGCAAAGCGGAAGTTCAAGAGCGATAACTGCCGCGGCGCCATCAAGTCGAAGTCGGGCGCGGCCGCGATCCGGCGCTCCAGGTCTTCGGCCCAGGCGATATGATTGCGGATAATGCGCTTCAGGCCGTCGACCCCATAACTCCGGATCACGAACCAGAGCTTCAGGGCGCGGAAGCGCCGGCCAAGCGGCACGGACCAGTCCCGATAATCGATGACGGCGCCGTGCTCCCGGCTTTGCAGGAAGGGCGGCAGGATCGAGAGCGTGCGGATCAGATCCTCCGGCGCTTTGACGAAATGGGCCGAGCAATCGAAATTCGTCATCAGCCATTTGTGCGGATTGAAGACGAAGCTGTCGAAGCGCTCGACCCCCCGAAGCAGATGGCGATGCTCCTCCAGGATCAGCGCCGATCCAGCCCAGGCGGCGTCCACATGGGCGAAGAGGCCGTGCGCCTCCGCGATGGCGCCGAGCGCCTCCAGATCGTCCATCGCGCCGACGCCGGTCGCGCCCAGATTGGCGACGAGGCAGGCGGGCAGGCGGCCGGCCGCCTTGTCCGCCAGGATCGCGGCCTCAAGCGCCTGCGGACGCATGGCGAAGGTCTCGGGGTCGGTTTCGATCAGCCGGACGTTCTCGCGGCCGAGGCCCGCCACCTTGGCGCCTTTCTCCGTCGCGGAATGGGTCTGGTCGGAGGTATAGACGACGATGGCCGGCCCGCCCGCCATGCCGCTTTCGTTGACGCGCCAGCCCGTCGCCCGCTCCCGCGCCGTCAGGATCGCGCAGAGAATGGCGCTGGACGCGGAATCCTGGATGACGCCGTGCAGCCCCTCGGGCAGGCCGATCATCTGCCGGAGCCATTCGGTGACGCGGGTTTCAAGCTCCGTCCCGGCGGGCGACGTCTGCCAGAGCATGCATTGCGCGCCGATGGTCGCCGTCAGCATCTCCGCCAGCACCGAGGGCGGGCTGCTGTTCGCCGGGAAATAGGCGAAGAAGCGCGGGTGCTGCCAGTGGGTGACGCCGGGCAGGATATCCCGCTCGAAGTCGGACATGATGGCCGCGATGCTTTCCGGTCCCTGCGGCGGGCTTGCCGGCACGGTCGCGGCGACCGTGCCCGGCGCCGTCTGGGCGCGGACGGGAAAGCGCTCGACCCCCGCCATATAGTCGGCCATCCAGTCGACCATGGCGTGGGCATGCTGGCGAAACGCTTCGATTTCCATTCCGTTCGATCCCGCTATAGGCTCATCGCGAAACCATAGCAGCGACGGTCCTTGCATGCATATCGACACGCAGATTCGCGATATCCCCCTGGCGGATGTCGGCCCCGAGGCCGCGCGCCTCGAGCGGCTCGGCTTCGAGTGCCTCTGGACCTTCGAGGCGAAGCACGATCCCTTCCTGCCGCTCGGCTTCGCCGCCGCCCAGACCAGCACGCTGGAAATCGGGACCAATATCGCCGTCGCCTTCGCCCGCAGCCCCTATTCCATGGCGCAGGTCGCGTGGGACGTGCAGCGGGAAAGCCAGGGCCGGCTGCGGCTTGGCCTTGGCACCCAGGTGCGCGCCCATGTGGAACGCCGCCTCTCCATGCCCTTCGACCGGCCCGCCGCCCGCATCACCGACTATATCCGCTGCGTGCGCGCGATCTGGACGACCTTCCAGACCGATGTCCGCCCGGATTACCAGGGCGAGTTCTACCAGTTCCGCCTGATGAACCCGTTCTTCAATCCGGGCCCGGTCGCCAAGCCGGAGCTTCCGATCTATCTGGCCGGCCTGAACCCGCGCATGGCCCGCGCCGCCGGCGAAGCGGCGGACGGCTTCCATGTCCATCCCATGCACTCCCGGAGCTATCTGAACGAGGTCGTGAAGCCGGCCATCGCCGAGGGCGCGGCCATGGCCGGCCGCAGCCCCGACGCGGTCGAGCTTTATGCCCCGGTCTTCGCGATCTGGGGCGACACGGAAGCCGAGCGCGCCCGGGCCGAGGCGACCGTGCGCGAGCAGATCGCCTTCTATGGCTCGACGCCGAATTACCGCCGCCTGTTCGAACATCATGGCTGCGGCGAGCAAGCCCGCCAGTTGTCCCAGCACATGCGCAACGGCGAGTTCGACCGGATGCCGCGCCTCGTGCCTGACCATCTGATGGACGAATTGACGATTTCCGGCAACTTCAATGAATTGTCGGCGAAACTCGTCGCCCGCGCCGACGGCGTCCTCGACCGCGCCTCCCTTTACTTCCCGATTGGCCAGAACGACCCCGACCCGATGTGGGCGGCGTTCGTGGCGGGGTGTAAGGTTTAGGCAAAGCCGCTCGCGCCCGCCGGTCGCAGGCGGCACTTGGTCCCGAAACGACCGATAATTTCGGCGGAATGAATGCGATGAGCGCTGCTTCTGAATACCCGACCTATTTCCTGGAACAGGCGATCCGGACGTATATCGTCGGCAAGGTTGTCCTGGACATCGGGAGCGTCAATCACAGCTTCGGAAACTTTATCACGCGGAACTGGATTTTCGATTTTATCCTGAAGGAGGCGGCGTTCGTCCAAGGCATCAATATCGAAGCGGCCGAAGTCGAGAAAGCCCAAGCGGCCGGGTACAATATCCTATGCGCCGACGCCGAAACCTACCGCGCCGATCGCAAATTCGACGCCGTCCTAGCAGGAGACCTGATTGAGCATCTGAGCAATCCCGGCCTGTTTCTGCAATGCTCGAAGGCAAACCTGCTTCCCGGCGGCAAATTGATCCTGACCACGCCGAACACCTTCAGCCTGGAACGGCTATATCTGTCGTTTCTCCGCCTGACGAACGACCCGCAAACGCACCGGCTGCACGTCTGTTACCACACGCCGTCGACGCTGATCGCCCTGGCGAAACGCGCCGGATTCCGGCATGTCGCGACGGAGTATGTCAATCTCAATCTCGGCGGCCAGTCGCGTTTCATTCGTCTTTTGCTCAAACTGAACGGCGCGATCACCGCGGTTCTGCCAAAGTTCAAAATCACGATGATCATGGTGTTTGAAGCGCCCGATCTGCAGTGATCGGCGGCCGGCCGGCACTGGACGCCCGGCCAAAAGCGCAGGACAGTACCCAAATAGAATACGGCGCAGGGGAGCGTAAGACATGGCCAGAACCAAAGCGAACGGCATTGAGATCGAGTACGCGATTCGCGGCGACTCTTCGGCGAAGCCCTTGTTGATGATCAACGGCCTCGGCACCCAGTTGATTTCCTGGCCGGACGCCCTGCTCGACGGCCTCGCGGCGGCGGGCTTCCGGGTCATCGTCTACGACAACCGGGATTCCGGGCTTTCGACCGACTTCGACGCCTACGGTCCGGCCGACATTCCGGCCGCCTTCGCCGCCGCCCGCGCCAAGCAGCCGGTCAATGCGCCCTATAATCTGGAAGACATGGCGGACGACGCCGCGGGCTTGCTGGATGCGCTTGGGATTCCGGCGGCGCATATCGTCGGCAGCTCGAACGGCGGCGCGATCGCGCAGATCTTCGCCTATCGCCACAAGGCGAAGACCCTGTCGCTCGCCTCGATCATGGCGACCTCCGGCCGCCGCGGCCTGCCGCGCCCGACCGAAGCCGCGACCGCATGGCTGAACAAGCCGCGCAAGCAGAACGCCAGCCGCGAAGAGTTCATCGCCGAAGCGCTCGACACCGCCTCGGTCAACGGCAGCCCCGGCTTCCCCCGCGACGACGCCGCCCTGACCGCCCGGGCCGGCGCGCTCTATGACCGCGCCTACCGGCCCTTCGGCCACGGCCGGCAACTCCTGGCCTCGATCGCCTCCGCCGACGGCCGCGTGCCCCACCTGGAGACGATCGCGGCGCCGACCGCAGTCATCCACGGCTCGGACGATCCCCTGGTGCCTGTCGCCGCCGGCGAGGACGTCAGGAACACCGTTCCGGGGGCGACGATGACGGTCATCAAGGGCATGGCCCATGACTATCCGGCCGGCGCCGTGGGCGATATCGTCAATGCCATCAAGGCGAACGCCGCCCGCGCCAGCTAGCTCGCTGGCCTTCAGGCCGCAGCGCTGCTAAAACCCGCGCCTGCCCGACCCCTGGCGAAAGCATCGGCCATGCGCCAAGCGACCATTCAGCGGAAAACCCGCGAAACCGAGATCGCCGCGACCGTCAACCTGGACGGAACCGGCGTCGCGTCGATTGCGACCGGCGTCGGCTTCTTCGATCATATGGTCGACCAGCTCGCGCGCCACGGCCTGATCGACATCGACCTGAAGGCCACGGGCGACCTGCATATCGACGATCACCACACGGTCGAGGATTGCGGCATCGTGCTTGGCCAGGCGGTCGCGAAGGCGCTTGGGGACCGCAGGGGCATCCAGCGTTACGGTCAGGCCTATGTGCCCATGGACGAAACCCTGGCCAGGGTCGTGATCGACCTGTCGATGCGGCCCTTTCTGGTCTGGCGGGTCGAGATGCCGACGCCGAAGATCGGCGCCTTCGATACGGAACTCGTGCGGGAATTCTTCCAGGCCTTCGCGGTCGCGGCCGGCGCCACCCTGCATGTGGAGGCGCTCTGCGGGGCGAATTCCCACCATATCGCCGAAGGCTGTTTCAAGGCTCTGGCGCGCGCCCTCCGCGAGGCCGTCGCGATCGACCCCAGGCGCGGCGACGCCATGCCGTCGACCAAGGGCACGCTTGGGGGCTCGCTTTAGGCGATGGCCGGGACGTTTGTCGCCTATCGACGCTGGCGCGGCCATGACGGCCGGGCCGAAACGCTGGTCCTGAAGGACGGGTTCGTCTGGGGCGCAGCCTTGTTCGGGCCGCTCTGGGCGATGTATCACGGGCGCTGGCGCGCCGCGGCGGCGCTTGGCCTCGGCTGGGCCGTCGCGGGCGGGTTCGCGAGCCTGGCGGGCAATCCCGCCGGCAGCCTGATCTACATGATCGTCGCCTACTGGTCCGGCATGAGCGCACGCGGCCTCGAAGCGCTCTGGCTCAATGATCAGGACTGGCGGCTGGATAACGTCATCCTGGCGCGCAACCTGGATGTCGCCGAAGCGCAAATGATCGCCGACGACGCCAGCCGCTTCGTCGATGCGGAGCGCCGCTGGTGAAGATCGCCATCGTCGACTACGGCTCCGGCAATCTCAGGTCCGCCGAGAAAGCTTTCGAGCGCTCGGCCAGGGAAGCCGGGATCGCGGCCGAAATCGTCGTGACATCGGACGCCGACGTCGTCGCCCGGGCGGACCGGGTCGTTCTGCCGGGCGTCGGCGCGTTCCGGGATTGCCGCGACGGCCTCCACGCCGTGCCGGGCATGGCGGATGCGCTTGTCGTCGCCGTCCGCGAGCGGGCCGTGCCGTTCCTCGGCATCTGCGTCGGCATGCAATTGATGGCGACGACGGGCCTGGAGCACGGCGAAACGCCCGGCTTCGGCTGGATCCCCGGCGTCGTCGCGCCGATCGCCCCGAACGATCCCGCCCTGAAGATCCCGCATATGGGCTGGAACGCCTTGCAGGCGCCGCTTAAGCCCCATGCCCTTCTGGCCGGGATCGCGGCGGAGGATTATTGCTATTTCGTCCACTCCTTCGCGTTGACCGCGAACGACGAGGCCGACGTGCTGGCCAGGGTCGATTACGGCGGCCCCGTGACGGCGATGGTTCGGCGTGACAACATGGCGGGAACGCAGTTTCATCCAGAGAAGAGCCAGCGGGCGGGCCTCCGCCTGATCATGAATTTCCTAGAATGGGAACCTTGATGCGATGACCGGCGCGAGCGCGCGTGTCCTGATGGTCGAGAAGCTGAGCGAGTCAGACGTGGCGGAGCTGTGCGAAGCCGCCAGCCTCGCCATCCTCGACGGCGGCGGTTTCGGCTGGCTCGAGCCGCCGCCCAGGCAGACCCTGGAAGCCTATTGGCGCGGCGTCATGCTGGTGCCGGAGCGCGAACTGTTCATCGCGCGGCTGAACGGGGTGATCTGCGGCTCGGCCCAACTGGTGGCGCCGCCGCGCAACAACGAAGCGCAGAAGCATTCCGCCAACCTGCAACATGCCTTTGTCGCGCCCTGGGCGCGCGGCCATGGCGCCGCCCGCGCCCTGACCCGGGAAGTCGAGCTCCGGGCCCGCAAGCGCCGCTTTCGCGTCCTGAACCTCGATGTCCGCGAAACCCAGCAGCGCGCCATTCACCTCTACAACGAGCTTGGCTTCATTCACTGGGCGACCCACCCCCATTACGCCTTCGTGCGGGGGGCCTGGACGCCCGGCCTGTTCTTCTACAAGAATTTGCTCGAAACCGATCCCCCGCCAGCAGCAGACCCCGCCCAAACATGATTCTGTATCCTGCAATCGACCTTAAAGGCGGCCAGTGCGTCCGCCTGTTGCGCGGCGACATGGGCAAGGCCACCGTCTTCAACGAAAGCCCGGCCAATCAGGCGCGCGCCTTCGAGGCCGCCGGCTTCGAATGGCTGCATCTGGTCGATCTCGACGGCGCCATCGAAGGCGAGGCCGTCAACGGCGACGCCGTCCGCGCCATTCTGGCCGCCACGTCGCTGCCGACCCAGCTTGGCGGCGGCATCCGCGACATGGCGGGCATCGAGCGCTGGCTCGAAGCCGGGATCTCCCGCGTCATCCTGGGCACCGTCGCCCTGACTGATCCCGAGCTGGTGAAATCCGCCTGCCGCGCCTTCCCCGGCAAGATCGCCGTCGGCATCGACGCCCGCGGCGGCATGGTCGCGGTCAAGGGCTGGACCGAAACCAGCAGCATGCGCGCCATCGAGCTGGCCCTGAAATTCGAGGATGCCGGCGTCGCCGCCATCGTCTTCACCGATATCGACCGCGACGGCGCCATGGGCGGCGTCAATGTCGATGCGACCGTCGATCTGGCGTTTGCGCTGTCGACGCCGGTGATCGCCTCGGGCGGCGTCTCCAGCCTGGACGACCTGACGCGGCTGAAGGCCGAGGAGAAATCCGGGATCGAAGGCGTGATCGTCGGCCGGGCGCTCTATGACGGCGTCTTCTCGGCCAAGGCGGCGCTCTCCATCCTGACGACGCCATGCTGACCACGCGGATCATCCCGTGCCTGGACGTGCATGGCGGCCGGGTCGTGAAGGGCGTCAACTTCGTCAACCTCGTCGATGCCGGCGATCCGGTCGAGCAGGCGCGCGTCTATGACGCCGCCGGCGCGGACGAATTGTGCTTCCTGGACATCACCGCCAGCCATGAGGGCCGCGACACGCTCTACGATGTGGTGCGCGCCACCGCCGAGCAATGCTTCATGCCGTTGACGGTCGGTGGCGGCGTCCGGACGGTCGAGGATGTGCGCAAGCTGCTGCTCGCAGGCGCCGACAAGGTTTCGATCAATTCGGCCGCCGTCGCCAATCCGGACTTCGTCGCCGAAGCCAGCCGCAAATTCGGGGCGCAATGCATCGTCGTCGCCATCGACGCCAAGCAGGCCGGGCCTGGCAAGTGGACGGTCTACGTCTATGGCGGCCGCCGGGACACCGGCCTCGACGTCGTCGAATGGGCCAGGCGCGTGGTCGCGCTCGGCGCCGGGGAAATCCTGCTGACATCCATGGACCGGGACGGCGCCCGCACCGGGTTCGACCTGGCCTTGACCCGCGCCGTCGCCGACGCCGTTCCCGTTCCGGTGATCGCGTCAGGCGGCGTCGGCACGCTCGACCATCTGGTCGACGGGGTGCGCGACGGCCATGCCTCCGCCGTCCTCGCCGCCTCGATCTTTCACTTCGGCGAGGTCGATATCGGCGAGGCGAAGCGCCACATGGCCGCCGCCGGGATCGCCATCCGCCCGAAAGACTGATCGCCGCGTCTTCCCGCCCGTTGGGCAATTGCTTTTCCCCAGGAAACGCTGGCGCTGGACTGCTTGCCGGGCTATCTTGTCGGGTGATTTCGAGGCGGGCTTCCGGGGCATATCTTGGGGGCTGGCCGCATTGGCGTCCCTAGGGGTTGGCGTCGCAGGTTTGAAGGCGGGATTTAGCATGAAGTTGATGATCGATCGGAACGCGCTGCTCCGCACGCTGTCCCATGCGCAGAGCGTCGTGGAACGCCGGAATACCATTCCGATCCTGGCGAACGTCAAGCTCGATGTCGCCAACGGCCAGCTTTCGGTCGCTGCGACGGACATGGAAATCGGCCTCGTGGAGATCACCGCCGCCGATCCGGCGTCGGAATCGGGCTCCGCGACCGCGCCGGCCCACACCTTGCATGACATCGTCCGCAAACTGCCCGAAGGCTCACAGGTCGAACTCGTGCTGGACGCCGAGGCCGAACGGATGATCGTCCGCGCCGGCCGCTCGACCTTCCAGCTTGCCGTGCTGCCGACGGCGGACTTCCCCTCCCTCGCCGACGGCGATATGCCCGTCGGCTTCAACATGGCCGCCCGGGACCTCCGCCTGTTGATCGACCGCACCCGCTTCGCGATCTCGACCGAGGAAACGCGCTACTACCTGAACGGCATCTACCTGCACCCGGCCGAGCATGACGGCGTGTCCGTGCTGCGGGCGGTCGCGACCGACGGCCATCGCCTGGCCCGCGCCGAAGCCCCCCTGCCTGACGGCGCGGCGGAGATGTCCGGCGTGATCGTGCCGCGCAAGACCGTCGGCGAACTGCGCAAGCTGCTGGACGAAGCCGGCGACGGCGACGTCGCGGTGAGCGTGTCCGAGACCAAGATCCGCTTCACCATGGATGGCGTCATCCTCACGTCCAAGCTGATCGACGGCGCCTTCCCGGACTACGAGCGGGTGATCCCGGTCGGCAACAACAAGTTCGCCCAGCTCGACCGGCAGGCCTTCAAGGATGCGGTCGACCGCGTCTCGACGATCTCCACGGAGAAATCCCGCGCGGTCAAGCTGGCGCTGCAGCCGGGCACGATCACCGTTTCGGCCAGCAACGCCGAAGCCGGCGCCGCCTCCGAGGAGATCGAGGCCGATTACGACGACACGGCGATGGAGATCGGCTTCAACTCGCGCTACCTGCTCGATATTGCGAACCAGATGGAAGGCGATATCGCGGAACTGGCCTTCGCCGACCCGGCCGCGCCGACGATCCTGCGCGACAAGGCGGACGCGAGCGCGCTCTATGTGCTGATGCCGATGCGGGTGTAGCGGTTGTCCGCACCTGCCCTCATGCGCCGCCAGCCCCGACTGGCGCCCGGACCCGACCGGGCCGCGGGATGCGCCCTGCGACGCCTGACGCTGACGAACTTCCGGTCTTACGGCGATTTCCGGCTTGAGACCGAGGCGGCGGCTGTCGTGCTGACCGGGCCGAACGGCGTCGGCAAGACCAATATCCTGGAAGCGATCTCGCTGTTGACGCCGGGACGCGGGCTGCGCGGCGCGCGGCTGCAGGCGATCGGCCGGCGCGACGGACCCGGCGGCTGGGCCGCGGCGGCGACGGTCGAGGGCCCGCTTGGAACCGCCATGCTTGGCGTCGGCGCGGACGCTGTCCAGGACGGCTCGAGCCGCAAGGTGCAGGTCGATGGCGAGCCGGCGAAAGGCCAGACCGCGCTGGCGGAACGGCTGGCCGCTGTATGGCTGACGCCGCAGATGGACCGCCTGTTTGTCGACGGCGCCGACGAACGCCGCCGCTATCTGGACAGGCTTGCCGCAACCTTCGATCCAGCCCATATCGGACGGACGACCGCTTATCGCAACGCCATGCGCCAGCGCCTGGCGCTGCTCAAGGAAGGCGGCGCCGACGCCCGGTGGCTTGACGCCCTCGAGGCGGAGATGGCGGCGCGCGGCGTCGCTGTCGCGGCCGCCCGCGCCGAAGCCGCGCACCGGCTGGACCATGCGGCGGCCGACGGCGTCACCGCCTTCCCGCGCGCTGCGGTGCAGGTGGTCGGTCTGGTCGAGGATCTGTTGGCTGACGGGCCGGCGCTGCGGGCCGAGGATGCGCTGCGGGCGAGGCTCGCCGCCGACCGCCGCCGCGACGGGGACGCCGGCGTGACCGATGCCGGCCCGCACCGGAGCGACATGGCCGTCGTCGACCGCGCGTCCGGCATGGCCGCCGCCGACGGCTCGACCGGCGAGCAGAAGGCGCTGCTGGTCTCGCTGACGTTCGCCGCCGCCCGCATGGTCGCTCGCGCCATCGGCATGGCGCCGCTGCTGCTGCTGGACGAGGCGGCGGCGCATTTCGATCCCGTCCGGCGCGACGCCCTCTTCGATGAGGCGCTGGCGCTCGGCGGGCAGTTATGGGTCTCCGGCGCGGACGCCGGCCAACTGGCGCCGCTATCCGGCCGGGCCGACTGGCTGACGCTTGGGCAAAGCGGCGACCGCGCCATCATCACATGAGTTTCAAGTTCAAGGGCGAATGACAGATGTCCGATAACGATCCGACCATCGGCGGGGAAAGCTACGGCGCCGACAGCATTCAGGTGCTGCGCGGCCTGGAAGCCGTGCGCAAGCGGCCCGGCATGTATATCGGCGACACGGACGACGGCTCCGGCCTGCATCACATGGTCTATGAGGTGGTCGACAACGCCATCGACGAGGCGCTGGCGGGATATTGCGACCAGGTCGACGTGATCCTGAACAGCGACGGCTCCGTCACCGTGCGCGACAACGGGCGCGGCGTGCCGGTCGACATCCATGCCGAGGAAGGCGTATCGGCGGCCGAGGTCATCATGACCCAGCTCCATGCGGGCGGGAAGTTCAACCAGAATTCCTACAAGGTTTCGGGCGGCCTGCACGGCGTCGGCGTTTCGGTGGTGAACGGTCTTTCGGAATGGCTGGAAATCCGCATCTGGCGCGCCGGCAAGGAGCATTGGATGCGCTTCCAGGACGGCGAGCCCCAGGCGCCGCTGGCGATCGTCGGGGATGCCGTCGGGAAGTCGGGCACCGAGGTGACGTTCAAGCCGTCCGCCAATATCTTCACCATGACGGAGATGGATTTCCCGACGCTGGAACGCCGCCTGCGCGAGCTCGCCTTCCTGAATTCCGGCGTCCGCCTGATCCTGACCGACGGCCGCGGCGCGGAAGACAAGCCGGTCGAGCTCTATTACGAGGGCGGGCTGGGCGCCTATATCGCGTTCCTGGACCGCAACAGGAAACCGCTGATCGAAAAGCCGATCGTCATCCTGCGCGAGAAGGACGGCATCACGATCGAGGTCGCCATGCAGTGGAACGACCAGTTCCACGAGACCATGCTGTGCTTCACCAACAACATTCCACAGCGCGATGGCGGCACCCATCTTGCCGGCTTCCGGGGCGCCTTGACCCGCCAGATCAATTCCTTCGCCGACACCAGCGGCATCGCCAAGCGCGAGAGGGTTTCGCTCTCCGGCGAGGACGCGCGCGAGGGGCTGACCTGCGTGCTTTCCGTCAAATGCCCGGACCCGAAATTCTCCTCCCAGACCAAGGATAAACTCGTCTCCTCCGAGGTCCGGCCCGTGGTCGAGAGCGCAGTCAACGAAGCGCTTGGCCAATGGCTCGAGGAGAACCCGACCGCCGCCAAGATCATCGCCCAGAAAGCCTGCCAGGCCGCCGCGGCGCGGGAAGCCGCGCGGCGCGCCAGGGAGATCACCCGCAAGCAGGGACCCAGCATCGCCTCGTTGCCCGGCAAGCTCGCGGACTGCCAGACCAAGGACCCGACCCGCGCCGAAATCTTCATCGTCGAGGGCGACAGCGCCGGCGGCTCCGCCAAGCAGGCGCGCGACCGGGGCTATCAGGCGATCCTGCCGATCCGCGGCAAGATTCTGAACGTCGAGCGCGCCCGCACCGACAAGATGCTCAATTCCGCCGAAATCGGGACGCTTATCACCGCGATCGGCGCCGGCATCGGCGCGGACGGCTTCGATGCGGAGAAGTGCCGATACCACAAGATCGTCATCATGACCGACGCCGATGTCGACGGCAGCCATATCCGCGCGCTGCTGTTGACGTTCTTCTACCGCCAGATGCCGGAATTGATCGAGCGCGGCTGGCTCTATATCGCCCAGCCGCCGCTGTTTCAGGTCAAGCGCGGCCAGCGTTCGGTCTACCTGAAGGACGAACGCGCGCTGGAAGACCATCTGATCGATCTCGCGGTCGAAGTGGGCGTGCTCACCCTCTCCAACGGCGAGCAACGGGCGAGCGCCGATCTGCGCGCCCTCGCGGCCCAGGCGCGCGATCAGGCCCAGGTGATCCAGAGCCTCGGCGATATCGTCGGCGACGGCCGCGTCGCGGAACAGGCGGCGATCATCGGCGCGCTCGATCCGGCGCTGATCACGGACGTCGCCATCGCGACCGAAAAGGCGGAAGAGATCGCGGCGCGCCTGACCGCCCAGTCGGGCGGCGGCGGCGGCTGGCGCGGCGAAGGCTATCCGGACGCGGCCGGGCAACCGGGCCTCCGCCTCTACCATCTCTTCAATGGCTATGAAGCGATCTACGAAATCACGCCGCGCTTGCTGCGGAGCCAGGAAGCCGCCCATCTGAACGCGGTGCGCGAGCGCCTGGGCCGGCTCTACGGCGAGCCCGCGACTTTCGTCGCCAAGGACCGGGAGACCAAGATCTCCAGCCCTAGCGCGCTCGCCCGCGCCATGCAGGAAGAAGGCCGCCGCGGCCTGTCGACCCAGCGCTACAAAGGCCTTGGCGAGATGAACCCAGAGCAGCTTTGGGAAACGACGCTCGACCCCGAAGCGCGGACCCTGCTCCAGGTCAAGATCGCCCATGCCGAAGAAGCCGGCGACGTGTTCTCGACCCTGATGGGCGACGAAGTCGAACCGCGCCGCGCCTTCATCCAGGAAAACGCCCTGAAGGTCGCCAACCTCGACGTTTGAGGGCGAGGGGGCGGGGCAGGCGGCAAGCCGCTCCGCCGCCCCCACCCGCCGCCGGCGGGCGAACTATTGCGCCCGCGGCGCCTGGCCTTCGGGCGCGGCCGGGCGCGGGGGCGGGGGCGTTTCGACGAGGTCTTCGGTCGTCGCGGTCAGGCGTTTGGTTTTGTAGTCGGTCAGGCGATAGGCCCAGCCGTCGACATTCTTCGCGATCGCCGCGATTTCGGCCGCGACCGCTTCGACCGACTTCATCTGGTCGGCGATCCGGCCTTCCTCGGAATCCTTGCCCTTCTCGGCTTCGATGAACGCCTCCAGGCCGGGCGTGCGGTCAGCGGCTTCGGCGGCGATGGTCGTCCAGATCTTGCCGTCCGCCTGCGCTTCGGCGCGGAAAGTCAGGCGCAGGCCGTCGAAGGTCTCGAAGACCGTGACGACCGGCTTTGTCAGCGCGATCTGGCTCGCGGGCTGCACATCGTCCAGGATCAGGAAATCCGGCAGGCGGACGACGCTTGCAAGCTCATGGTCCGGCTTCGGCGCCATGCCTTCCGGGATCGCCGCGCCAAGGCTGTATGACGCCATGTCCGGCGTCGCCTTCGCGATCAGGACCATCTCCGCGACCGCGCCGCCGGCGGCGGCTGCGTCCGGCGCCGGATGCTGCACGCGGACAGAGCGCATGCGCCGACCGTCGATATTCACCACGTTCCGGTCGATCAGGTCCATCAAGCGGCGCTGCGGCTTGAAATCCTCTTTCGTCAGCCAGGTCTGGTCTTCGCCCCAAAGCCGGACGAAGGCGCCGCCGCCCTGGATTTCGGGCCGGTTCAGGCCGACGACCACATCGAGGACGGGTTCGTCCTTGGCTTCCAGCGTGATCCGGGTCGCCAGCGACATCTCATTGGCGGGATCTTCCAGGTTGAGACGCGCATGGTTCTCCGCCTTCGCGGTCTTGGGCTCGATCTTCTCCAGGGTCGCCGCGGCCTTCAGCAGCGTCCGGACCCGCTCCTGATTGGCGCGGTAGCCGAAATGCTCCTGGATCGCCCATTGGCCGTCGGCGCGCTTCAAGGTCAACACGCCGCCTTCCTGGCTTTGCAGGCGCGCCTCGTCCACGTCGTTGATGCGGACCTCGAGGCCGGGCGTCAGCGGGCCGGGCTGGAAAGCCTCGACCTGCAGGGCCTGGCGTTCCTGCCCGAAATAATAAGCGGCGGCGCCGATGCCGAGCACGATCGCAGTCAGGAGCGCCAGAAGACGAACGTTCATAGCTTCAATCCTCAGCTTAGGCGCGGACGTTGCCCGGGAAATTCGCCTGAAACGACTTGCGCGCGCGGCTGCGGGCGAAGGCGCCGACGAGCGCCAGGAAGGCGACGATCAGCGGCATCCCGGCGATGTTGATCGCCTTGATCCAGCCGTTCAGTTCCTCCACGTCGGAGCGGAGCGCGAACTGCACGTCGCGCAGCTCCTTGCGGACGCGCAGCATCTCATCCTGGAAGGACTTGATTTCGGCGCGCTGCGCATCGGACAGCACCAACTGGGTTTCGCCCGCCGCATTGGTCGCCTGCTTGACCTGACCGAGCTTCTGCTCGGCTTCCGCCAGCCGGGTCAGCAGTTCCTGCTCCTTGGCGCGAAACGCCCGCTCGGCGCCGCGCTCGATCTCCTGGATCATGGTGAACGGCCGCTGGAAGCCGCCGCGGCTGCGCAAGCCGATCAGATCGGACGAGCCGGTCATGTTCTCCAGCAGGTTCTGGAAGAAAGCGCCATTGCTGGCGGTCGGCATGGCGATGCGCTGGCCGAACAGGTCCTGCACCCGCACCCAGAGGCCATCGGCCAGCATGTCGACGTCCGCGGTCAGGACGACGGCGACCGATCCCTTGGACGCGCTCAAGTGCTTCGCCTTCAACTCCTCCCACTTCGCGGCCGCCGCGGCTTTCTTGTCGGCGGAGGCGTCGTCGTCCTTCATGTCGATCGGCTGCGGCGGACCGTCCGGAAAGGCGGTCCTGGCGGTTCCGGTCAACCGCGCCGAAATCACCTTGACGCCGTCCGGCTTCATATCGTTGGCGATGCCGACGATATCGGGCTTGCGGCCCTGGATGCGGCTGACGGAGACGATGCCGCCCTGGTCGGAGGTCCCGATCAGCGGCTCGACCGTCAGGCCGCCTTCCTTGGCGACGATATGGCCGGGCGACGCGATGCGGAACACCTCGAGCTGGCTGGTCGCGATGTCCGTCGTGGAGAAATCGCTGTTGCGGAGCTGCATCCACAGCGGATACAGCACGGCCTGCACGCGGGTGCGGCTTTCGTCGGGCGCACGCACCTTCTGGCCGTTCTTCAGGTCGCCGACCACATCGTCGGCCGGCACGTCGACGCCCCAGGCGTCGAACAGCGTCTGCATGTTGCCGGTCGAGCCGAAATCGACCTGCTGGGCGCCGCTGGCGGATGTCGGCGGCCGCGAGGCGTCGGCCTCGCTGTGCGGGTCGACGAACACGATCAGCTTACCGCCGTTCAGCACATATTGATCGATCGCATAGAGCGCGAGGTCGCTCATGAACGGCGGATGGATCAAAGCCAGAAGTTGCAGGTCGTCCGGCAGCTTCTGGGTCAGGGGATCGATCTCCTCGAGGTCGAAGAGATTCTGGGCCTGGGCCCAGACCATCCAGCTATCGTCCGGCCCGGTCGGGGCGCCGCGGGCGAGTTGCGAGCCCGAAAGCGGCAGCTTGGTGATGACGCCGACCTTCGGCTTGTCCGGATTGGCGAGGCCGTAGACCATGCGCGCCAGATCGTATTCCAGGAATTTCTCGCGCTGCTCGTCGAAGAACGGGATCGCCAGTTGATAGTCGGTGGAGTTGGAGCCGGCCAGGCCGAAATACACGGTCTCGCCGGTCTGATCGACCGGAACGCCCTTCAGCCCGAAGGCGACGGCGCGGTCTTCCTCATCGGTGAACGGCAGCGGATCCAGCACTTCCAGGCGGATATTGCCTTTGCCGCGCGCCGCGAATTCTTCCAGCATGTCCTGGACGCGATTGCCGTAAATGCCGATCTGCGGAATTTCCCGGGCCAGCCGGTCCGAGAAATAGAAGCGCAGCGTGATCGGCTCGTCGATCGACTGAATCACGTTCAGCGTTCCGGGCGACAGGGTGAAGAGGCCCTGGTCGGTCAGGTCGACACGGGCGGTCTTCAGGGCGTTATTCGCCAGAAGCACCGTCGCCACGAAACCGACGGCGATCACCAGAAGGAAAACCGCGGCGAGCGCGCCGCTGCGGGCTTTTGCGCCAAACATATCCGTCATCCCGCTTTCTTGTAGTCGACCAGCACCATCGTCGCCAACAACCATGCGACGATCAGCGCCACGAAATAGGCGAGGTCCTTGAAGGCGATCATGCCTTTCACGATCTGATTGAAGTGCGGCAGCACCGAAACGCCCGCAATGCCGTCCAGCACGGACTTGGAGACGAACTCGGCGACCAGATCGCTGAGGAATCCGGCGCCGCCGGCCGTGAACAGGAATGCGACCGTGACCGTCAGCACGAAGGCGATCACCTGGTTCTTGGTCGCGGCCGACAGGCAGGAGCCGATGGCGAGATATCCGCCTGCCATCAGGAAGGAGCCGAGATAGCTCGCCAGGATGACGCCGTTATCCGGCTCGCCCAGCACATTGACCGTAACCCACATCGGGAAGGTCAGGACGAGCGCGAGGCCGAGGAACATCCAGGCCGCCACGAACTTCCCAAGCACGGCCGCCCAGAGCGGGATCGGCAGGGTCAGGAACAGCTCGATCGTGCCCTGCCGCCGTTCTTCCGCCCAGAGGCGCATGGAGAGCGCGGGCGCGAAGAACAGGTAGAGCCAGGGATGGAAATTGAAGAACGGCTGCAGGTCGGCGTTGCCGCGTTCCAGGAAATAGCCGATGAAGAACGTGATCGCGGCGACCAGCGCAAGGAAAATAATCAGAAAGATCGCCGCGACCGGGGTCGCGAAATAGCCCGCGAACTCACGTTTCGCGACAGTGATCAACGCGCCCATCAGGCGGCCTCCTGCTCGGTTCCGCGGGTCAACTGGCGGAACAGGTCTTCCAACGCGGCTGCTTCGGGGCGGATCGAAATCGCCTCGACATTCGCGTCCGCCAGCGCGCCGGCCACCGTATTCAGGATCGTCTGCTTGTTCTTCGGCGCGACGATCAGCTTGGCGAGGCCGTCCGCCAGCGCCTGCACGCGCACCTCCGCAACCTGATCCAGCGCCTCGAGCGCCGCCTTGCCCGCCGCCGCCATGTCCTTGGGCAACAGCACCGCGACGGCGTTGAAGAGCGGCGACCGCTCCGCCAGGGCGGCAGGCGAGCCGTCGGCGATCACCTTGCCGGCCGCGATGATGACGGCGCGCGAGCAGATCGCGTCGACCTCCTCGAGGATGTGGGTCGAGATGACGATGGCTTTCTCCGGCGCTATCTCGCGGATCAGTTCGCGCACCTCATGCTTCTGATTGGGGTCGAGGCCATCGGTCGGTTCGTCCAGGATCAGCACATCGGGATCGTGCAGCAGCGCCTGGGCGAGGCCGACCCGGCGCTTGAAGCCTTTCGACAGCGTATCGATCGTCTGCATGACGACGCCTTCAAGGTTCGTCCGCTCGATCGCCGCCGTCACCTTGGCGGTGCGGTCCCGACCCCTCAGGCCGCGGGTTTCGGCGCAGAAATGCAGGAACCCCCAGGGCGTCATGTCGGGATAGAGCGGCGCGCCTTCGGGCAGATAGCCCAGCATGCGGCGGGCGGCCATCGCATCGACCGCGACGTCATGGCCCATGATCTCGGCGCGCCCGGACGTCGGCTTCAGGAAGCCGGTCAGCATTTTCATCGTCGTCGACTTGCCGGCGCCGTTGGGGCCGAGAAAACCCAGGACCTCGCCGCGCTTCACCGTCAAGGAAACGGCGTCGACGGCGCGATGCGCCCCGAAATCCTTCACAAGCGCGTCAGCCACAATCATGTCGGCCATGTAGTCGCCTCCCCGGCGTCACGAGCATCAGATTTGCGCCAGCGGGACCGCGCGGCGGCCCAGCGACGCCCGCTCGCTTTTTTCGGCGGGCATGTGGCGCGTGTGGCGGGGGTTCTACAAGCCTGACGCCTCGCTGTCCAACCGGGTTTATGGTTAAATTTCGTTAAGGGTTTGGGGGGAGCGGCATTCCATGCATGAATTGATCCGTATGACGGCGACCGAGGCGGTCGCGGCCTTGCAGTCTGGCGCGGCGAAACCGTCCGAATTCGTCGAGGCGGCGATCCAGCGGATCGAGGCGATCGACGGGCGCCTGAACGCCCTGCCGATCCGGGATTTCGAGCGGGCGCGCGACCGGGCGAAGCGCCGCGAGGCCGCGGGCGCCCGATCAGGCGAGCACCCGGCCGATCTCGCAGGGCTGCCGATCGCGATCAAGGACCTGATCGATGTCGCCGGTCTGCCGACCACCTATGGCTGCGCCCTGTTCAAGGACAATATCGCCAAGACCTCCGATCCGCTGGTGCGCCTGCTGGAAGCGCGCGGCGCCAACGTGATCGCCAAATCGAACACGCCGGAGTTCGGGATGCTGCCGGTCACCGACAATGCGGTATTCGGCGCGACCGCCACGCCCTATGGCCATGACCGGACGTCGGGCGGCTCCTCCGGCGGCGCGGCGGCTGCGGTGGCGGCGGGCGAGGTCTGGCTGGCGCATGGCTCGGACGTCGGCGGCAGTTTGCGCATTCCGGCGGCGTTTTCCGGCGCGGTCGGCATCCGCCCAAGCCCCGGCCGCGTGCCCCGCGCGCCTTCGAAGCGCGCCTTCAGCCCGCTCTCCGTCCAGGGCCCGATGGCCCGGACCGTCGCCGACGTGGCGCTCTTCCTGGATGCGATGTCCGCCCACGCGCCGGAGGACGCCCTGACCCAGCAGGAAGACCCAGGCCAGTTCACGCGCGCCGTCCAGACGGCCCGGCCGCCGAAGCGCGTCGCCTTCGCCCTCGACCTCGGCCTTGGCGGCGTCGATCCCGAAGTCGAGCGGGTCTGCCGCGCCGCCGTCGCGAAGTTCGAGGATATGGGCGCTGTCGTCGAGGAGACCCGGCCGGACTTCGGGCGGATCGACGTTCTGTTCCAGCGCCTGATCAGCTTCAACTATCTGACCGAGCGCGAAGCTTTCACCGATGCCAACCGCGCCAGGCTGGAGCCCGTGCAGGGCCTGTTGCTGGACGCCGGACGGGCTCTCACGATCGGCCAACTGGCGGAAGCGCAGCGCTGGCGGGCCGAACTCTACGACCGCATGGCGGCGCTGTTCCAGACCTACGACGCCTTCGTCACGCCGACCGTCGGCGTGCCGCCCTTCGCGAAATCTTTGCGCGGCGGGGCGGATGTCGACGAATGGGCCGGGTCCAACCCGCCGCGCTGGTTCCATCAATGCTGGGGCACGGTGCCGCTCTCCAACCCGGTCGCCGCGATCCCGGCGGGGTTCACCCGGGACGATCTGCCTGTCGGCATCCAGATCATGACGCCCCAGCGCCGGGAAGACCTGGCGCTCGCCTACGCGCGCTGTCTGGAGCAGGCGCTCAACCTGCCGACCGGCCGGCCGGTCGATCCGCGCTGACGGGCGGGATCGGCGCGCCTCAGACCGCGAGCGCGTAGGCTTCAAGCCTCCGGTATTGCGCCTCGGCCGCATCGGCTAGGCGCGCCAGCGGCGCCGGCAGATCGGGATGGCTCTGGCCGACGGCGGGCACGAAGCCCGTGCTGGCCCAGACCTTGTCGTACCAATGGGGCGCCCAGACGCCGTCATAGGGCTTCGGACCGCTGGCCCAGACGAGCATCGCCGGATCGAAGGCGAGGCCGAGGGCCGCGGTCAGGGCGGGCAGGGCTTTCTCCGGCGCGTTCTGGATGTCGCGGCCCCGGATCACCGGCGGGGCGCGGCCAAGGGCGTCCGCGGCGCGGTCGAACAGGTCCGCCTGTTGCGGATAGCCGATGAGCGCGAGCGAGACATGGTCGTACTTCGCCCTATAGGACGCCAGCACCGAAGCCGGCTCGCGGATCAGGAAAGCGTGGGACGCGCGGGCGAACCAGCGGTCGAGCGCGAAGTCCGGCAGCATGTGGTGCGTCATGTGTTTCTGGTAATGCACCGGCTGGATAGTTGGCTGAAGGATGCGCTCCGCGACATTGGCGGGCGCGGTCGGGCCGGCGGTCAGGATCGCGGCGCGCATCGGGTGCGGCTCGCCGGTCGCGGCGAGCCAGGCGGCGTAATAGGGCTCGTCCCAGACGGCCGTGTCGGCGCGCTGGGCGAAGCTGTACATCAGCGCGGTCGAGACATTGCGCGGACCGGACCACATGGCGACGATTCGGTTTTCTTCCATGGCGGAAGCGTGCATACGGTCCGGGGCGGGAGCAAGCCATGGCATACGACCTGATCTTGGCCGAACGGACGCGGCGGGCGCTGGCTGCCTACGGCGCGGCGGCCGAACGCGAAATGCTGGGCGGCTTGATGTTTTACATTGGCGGCCGGATGCTGGCCGGCGTGATCAACGATCAACTGGTGTTGCGGCTCGCCCCGGAAGCGGCGGCGGAAGCTCTGGGGCGCAATGGCGTCGATGCGACGGCGGAAGCCGAAATGCCCGGCGTCATCAGCGTGTCGCCGGCCGGACATGAGCAGGAGGAAGACTTGGCGGACTGGATCGCCCTGGCGGCGCGCGGCCTATGAACGACGACGTATTCAAGTTCTTCCGGATTCTGGTCTGGGCGCTCCCGGCCGGGCTTGCCTATAATTCCTGGGGGGTGAGCGTCGCGTTGCTGACCTTCGGCTGCCAGATGTTCTCCGTGCAGCCGCTGACCAAGATCTATGCCCTGTACAAATCGCGGCAGGGGCCGGTCGAAGCGGCGGACGTGCAGAAATTCTATCTGATGATCAATCTCGTCGCCGGCGCGGCCTATGCCTATTTCATCCATGCGATGATCGGCGGCGCGCCGCCGCCGCCCCTGAACCTCGGCCTTTAGGGGCGGCGCTGGCATGGCGGGCGGCATCTGGTGCGTCATCCCGATCAAGGACCTTCTGCATGCGAAGACCCGGCTGGCGCCGCGGCTGACGCCGGAGGAACGGCGCGGCCTGTTCAAGGCGATGGCGGAAGACGTGCTGGCCGCAGCATGCGCTGCGACAGCCGCATCCAGCCTCGCCGGCGTGCTGGTCCTGACCAATGACCCGGACGCCCGAGCGCTTGCGGCGGCCTATGGCGCGCGGGTCGAAGGCGAGCCCGCCAATATCGGCCAGTCGGAAGCCGTGGCGCGGGCGGCGGCCCTGCTCGCGGCCGAAGGGGCGGACGGCGTCCTGACCCTGCCCGCCGATGCGCCGCTCGCGACGGCGGACGAAATTGCGAGCGCCCTGGCCCGGCACCCGGCCAGCCGCCCGGCGCTGACGATCGTCCCCGATCACGCCCGGCGCGGCTCGAATTGCCTGATCCTGACGCCGGGCGGCCTGATCCCGCTGCATTTCGGCCATACGAGCTTCCAGCCGCATCTGGACGAATGCGCCCGAATCGGCGTGGTTCCGACGATCCTGGACGATCTGCCCGGCATCGCGCTCGACGTGGATACGCCGGATGACCTCGCGGCCGCGCTCATGGCCGGGCGGGAGACGCGGGCGATCCGGTTCGCCCGCCGGTCCGGGATTGCGGCGAGGCTGCTCTCCGGGCCATCATAGGGGTTCCGCAAAGCACGCCAGGGACCCTTGTCAGACATGGCCGACATCAAATTCAGCTTGTTCAACCGCGGTCAGAACCCGTTGGGCGACGATATGCAGGTTCGCTTCCGGGAAGCCTGCGAGCAGGCAAGGCTGGCCGACAAGCTCGGTTACGACACCTTGATGAAGGGCAGCCACTACAGCGCCTATCCCCTCCTGGATTTCCAGCAGGTTCCGTTCCTGGCGCGGATCATGACGGAAGCGCCGAACATGCGGCTCTGCGCCGGCATCGTCCTGTTGCCGCTGCAAAAGCCGCTGGATATCGCGGAGACCTTCGCCAATATCGACGTCATGTCCGGCGGCAAGCTGATCTTCGGCGTCGGCGTCGGCTACCGGGACGTGGAGTTCCAGGCGTTCGGCACGACGATGAAGGACGCCGGCAAGCGCTTCGAGGAGAACCTTGAAGCCGTCAAACGCCTGTGGACCGAAGAAAAAGTCACGATGGCCGGCAGTCATTTCACCCTGACCGACGCAAGCTGCCCGGTGAAGCCGGCGCAGCAGCCGATGCCGCTGATCTGGGTCGGCGCCAATGCCGACGTGGCCATCAAACGGGCGGCGCGGGTCGCCGACGCCTGGTTCGTGAACCCGCATAATCGGCTCGACACCATTGCGCGCCAGATGGATGTCTATAAGCAGGCGTTGGAGGATAATGGCAAAACCAGCCTGCCGACGGATTTCCCGATGATGCGGGAAGTCGTGGTCGCGAAGTCCAGGGAAGAAGCCATGCGGCTTGCCGAGCCCTATCTGAAAGCGAAGTACGACGCCTATCACGAATGGGGTCAGGACAAGGTCATGCCGAAGGGCGACGACGATCTTGGCCTGCTCTACGAGGATCTGGTGCGCGACCGCTTCCTGTTCGGCTCCCCGGAGGAAGTGTCGAACCAGATCGTCGACATCATCAAGCGATTTGGCGTGAACCACTTCGTTTTCGGCGTACAATTCCCGGGCATGCCGCAGACCATGGTGCTGGACCAGATGCAGATGCTGGCGGAAGAGGTTTTCCCCGCTGTCCGGAGCGGGCTTTAGATCAAACCAGTCTCAGGCGGAAACGCCCAAGACTGGATAATTTGATCGATTAACGAGATAGAGCATGGGCTGCGCGCTCAATTGAGCGCGCCAAGCTCTGGGAGCGCGGCGATGACGACGATCACCGATAGCGATCTCGACGAGATCATCGCGGCCGCGGCCGGCGGCGCCCGGTTGTTCCGGGATGAGGCCATGGCCCTGGCGGCGACGGACGCGGACGATCTCCGCCCGCTGATGGCCGCCGCCGCCGCCTTGCGCGACGGCCATTGGGGCGACCGCATTTCCTATAGCCGCAAGGTTTTCATTCCGCTGACGCATCTCTGCCGGGACGTCTGCCACTATTGCACCTTCGCCAAGCCGCCGAAGAAGGGCGAGGCCGTCTTCATGACGCCGGATCAGGTGCTGGCCGTGGCCCGCGCCGGCGCGGCTCAGGGCTGCAAGGAAGCGCTGTTCACGCTTGGCGACAAGCCGGAGCTGCGCTACCGCGCCGCCCGCGAGGCGCTGGAAGCCATGGGCTACGCGACGACCCTGGACTATCTGGCCGCGATGGCGAAGCTGGTCTTCGAGGAAACCGGCGTTATCCCCCATCTCAATCCGGGCCTGATGACCGACGCCGACCTGGCGCAGCTCCGCCCCCATGCGGCGTCCATGGGCATCATGGTCGAAAGCCTTTCGGAGCGGCTTATGGCAAAGGGCATGCCGCACTATGGCTCGCCCGACAAGGCGCCGGCCCGCCGCATCGAAACCCTGGAAGCGGCCGGCCGCGCCGCCGTGCCGTTCACCACCGGCATCCTGATCGGCATCGGCGAAACCAGGGCCGAGCGCATCGAGGCGCTGCTGGAAATCCGCCGCGTCCATGATGTCCACGGCCATATCCAGGAAGTCATCATCCAGAACTTCCGCGCCAAGCCCGACACCAAGATGCGCGATTTCCCGGAGCCCGATCTCCAGGATCTGGCGTGGACCGTCGCCGTCGCCCGGCTCGTCCTGGGCGGCGCCATGAGCATCCAGGCCCCGCCCAATCTTTCCCCCGGCGGCCTCGCCATGCTGGTCGGCGCCGGGCTGAACGACTGGGGCGGCGTTTCGCCCGTGACGCCGGACTATGTCAATCCGGAAGCGCCCTGGCCGCATCTCCAGCGCCTCGCGGATGAAACCGCCGACGCCGGCAAGCTGCTGGTCGAGCGGATGACGGTCTACCCGGCCTATGCCCTCGACGCCGGGCGCTGGATCGACCCGAAGCTCGCCCCCGCCATCCGCCGCCAGATCGACGGCGAGGGCTTCGCCCGCGTCGAGGCCTGGCGCGCCGGCAAGACCATGCCCCCGCCCGCCGCCGACCTGACGCTGCTGGCCGAGCGGAAAGCGCCCGCTGTCGGCTCGCGCCTCGCCCGCATCCTGGACAAGCCCTTCGCCGACAAGCCGCTGGATGAAAGCGAAGCCGCCTATCTTTTCGAAGCGCGCGGCGATGCATTCTCGGCCGTGGCGGCGGCGGCGGACGCGCTCCGCCAGGAGGTGGCAGGCGATACGCTGACCTATGTCGTCAACCGCAACATCAACTACACCAACGTCTGCTACTTCAAATGCCAGTTCTGCGCCTTCTCGAAGGGCAAGCTGACCGAGAACCTCCGCGGCAAGCCCTATGTGCTGGACCTGGAGGAAATCGGGCGCCGCACCGCCGAGGCCTGGGAGCGGGGGGCGACGGAAGTCTGCCTGCAGGGCGGCATCCATCCCGCCTATACCGGCCAGACCTATATCGACATTCTGGGCGCGGTGAAGCAGGCGGCGCCGGATATCCACATCCACGCCTTCACGCCGCTTGAAGTGCAGCAGGGCGCAGCGACGCTTGGCCTGCCGATCCCGACATTCCTCGCGATGCTGAAGGACGCGGGCCTTGGCACGCTGCCGGGAACCGCGGCCGAGATCCTCGACGACGAGGTCAGGGCGATCATCTGCCCGGACAAGCTGAATACCGCGGAATGGTTCGAGGTGATGGCCGCCGCCCACGCCATCGGCCTCCGCTCGACGACCACGATCATGTTCGGCCATGTCGAAAGCTACCGGCACTGGGCGCGGCATCTGATGCGGCTGCGGCAGGCGCAATCGGAGACCGGCGGCTTCTCCGAACTGGTGCCGCTGCCCTTCGTCGCCGACGAGGCGCCGATCTATCTGAAGGGCCTGGCGCGGTCCGGCCCGACCTTCCGGGAGGCGATCCTGATGCACAGCGTCGGCCGCCTGGCGCTGTTCCCCTGGTTCTCGAACATCCAGGCAAGCTGGGTGAAGCTCGGCGAAGCTGGCGTCCAGGCCGCGCTGAACGCCGGCGCGAACGATATCGGCGGAACCCTGATGAACGAAAGCATCACCCGCGCCGCCGGGGCCGCCCACGGCGAGGAAATGCCGCCGCACGGCATGGAGGCGATCGCCCGCGCGCTTGGCCGGCCGGTCCGGCAACGCTCGACCCTCTATGGCTTTCCGCCGGAGACGCAGGCCAGACGCGCCCGTCAGGCGGCGCCCCTGGAGCCCGTCGTCAATCGCGCCGCCAAGGAATATGAACGGACGTGATGCGCGCTCTGCTGCTTCTGCTCGCGTTGCCCTGGGCGGTTTCCCTGCCCCATGGGGCGTCGGCCCAGATCACCGGCAAGTCCACCAACCTGCCGCTGCCGCGCTATGTTTCGCTGCGCCGGGACGACGCCAATCTCCGGGTCGGGCCGGGCGTGCAATATCCGATCCTGTGGCGGCTGCTCCGGACGGGGATGCCGGCGCAGATCGTCGACGAGGAAGCGGAATGGCGCGAAGTCGTGCTGCATGACGGCGAGCGCGGCTGGCTGTATCACCCGGCCCTTTCCGGCGCGCGCACGCTTTACGTGACCGCCGACCGCGCGCCGATCCAGCGCAGCGGCGAGTCCGGCGCGACGGCCGTCGCCTATGCCGAGCGCGGCGTCATCCTGCGCGTCACGACCTGCGAGCCCCACTGGTGCAAGGTCCGCAAGGGCGGCGTCACGGGCTGGATTTCGCGTCGGCTGGTCTGGGGCGTCGATCCGACCGAGACCTTCTGACCTCAGCCGCCTCATTCACTATGGCGCGGCAGGGCGCAGCCCTCTGGACGCGCCATGCCGCAGCCCCTTTCCTTGTCCGCCGGTTTTGTGAAAACTGGCCCCATCAGCTCGCCAGGAGAACCATTCGCCATGAACCCCGATGTCCAAGCCGCCATGCCCGAACTCGAAAAATGGATCGGGACCAAGCGCGTCGTCGCCGACGAGATGGGCCTGACGTCGGTCCAGCGGGCCGCGGCGACGCTCGACGCCGATCCGAACGCCATCAAGGTCGGCGACGCCCTGCCGCGCCAATGGTTCAACATGTTCTTCCCCGACATCTGCCGCCAATCCGAGCTTGGGCCGGACGGCCATGCGAAGAAGGGCGTGTTCCTGCCGCCGATCCCGCTGCCGCGCCGCATGGGCGCCGGCCGCCGGGTGCAGATCATGGGCAATCTCGTCGTCGGGCAGCCCGCGACGAAGACGGCCGAGGTCGCGGCGATCCTTCCGAAAAGCGGCCGCTCGGGCAATATCGTCATCCTGACCATGCGGCTGACCTTTGAGACCGCCGGCAAGGTCATCGCGGTCGACGAGTTCGACGCGATCTACAGGGAAGCTGTCCCGGCGGGCCAGAAATCGACCTCAAGCGCCTTCAAGGACGCCCCCACGGCGAGCGCCTGGCAGGAAGTCGTGCATTTCACGGAAACCATGAATTTCCGCTATTCCGCCGTCACCTGGAACGCCCACCGCATCCACTATGACGCCGACTATACCCGGGATGAGGAAGGCTATCCGCACACCGTACAGAACGGCGGCCTGACCATGCAGACTGTCACGGAAATGGCCTGCCGCCACACGCCGGGCGTCATCACCGGCCTCGACGCGCGCCTGACCAAGCCGATCAATGTCGGCGACACCGTCACGATCCATGGCTCGAAGACCGACGCCGGCGCGCTTTGCTGGATCGCCGATAAGCACGGCCATCTGTGCGCCGAAATGAATGTGAGCTTCGAATAATGGCCGGCGGGCCGCTGGCGGGCGTGCGCGTCATCGACATGACGTCGGTCGTCGTCGGCCCGATCTGCGGGCGGGCGCTGGCCGACCAGGGCGCGGACGTCATCAAGGTGGAAAGCCCCGGCGGGGACCTCCTGCGGACCATGGCCCAGGGCGCCCGCAATCCCGGCATGTCCGGCAAGTTCATGAACTTCAACCGGAACAAGCGCTCGATCTGCCTGGATATCAAGCAGCCGGAAGGTCTTGAGGCGCTCAAGACCCTGATCGCCTCGGCGGATGTGTTCGTGACCAATGTCCGCCCGAACGGCCTGGAGCGCGCGGGCCTGGATTACCAGAGCCTGAGCCAGCAGAACCCGCGCCTGATCTATTGCGGCATCGTCGCATTCGGCCGCGGCGGGCGCTATTTCAACCGCCCAGCCTATGATCCCATCGTGCAAAGTCTGTCCGGCGTCGCAGGCACGTTCGAACGCGCCATCGGCGAGCCCCGGTTCGTGCCCATGGTGATGACCGACCACGTGACCGGCCTGATCGCGGCGCAATGCATCGGCTTCGCGCTCTACCGCCGGGAGAAGACCGGCAAGGGCGAGGCGATCGAGGCGCCGATGCTGGAGAACATGGCCTCGTTCGTCTCCTCCGAGCATCTGGCCGGGCTGACCTTCGTGCCGCCGGCGGGCCCTTCCGGCGACAACCGTCTGCTCAGTCCCGACTACCGGCCGCTGCCTACCAGCGACGGCTACATCACCGTCGGCCCCAACACCAATCCCCAGGCCTTCGCCTTCTTCGAGGAAATCGGCCGGCCGGAGCTCAAGACCGACCCGCGCTTCGACAGCGCCGCGAGCCGGACCAAAAACGCCGCCGCCTATTTCGAGATCCGCGCCGCCGGCCTCCTCCAGAAGACCACCGCCGAATGGCTGGAGATCTTCGACCGCCGGGATGTGCCGGCCGCCCGCTATAACAGCATCGACGACCTGCTCGACGATCCGCATCTCAAGGATGTCGGCTTCTATACGGAAATCGAGCATCCGACCGAGGGCCGCATCCTCAAGACCAAGACGCCGAACAGCTTCTCCGGCGGCATGCGGGACGACACGCTGCCCGCCCCCCATATCGGCGAACAGACCCGCGCCATCCTGGCGGATCTAGGCTACGATCCGGCCGCCATCGACGCCATGCTGGCCGCAGGGGCCGCGATCGAGCCTGCTAAGTAGACGTAGCCGCCTCGGCGGCGTTGCCAGCGACGATCTCGGCCAGGAAATCGGCCAGGTCGTCGACGATGAAATGGATGTGTTCGTCGGCTTCGCTTTCGGGCTGCGCCGCGGGGCGGTCGTTCCGCATCCAGATCGTCCGCATGCCCATGTCGTGCGCCGGTTTCAGGTTCTTGGCGGTATCCTCGAACATGGCGGCGCGCCTGGGATCGATGTCGAAGCGCTTCGCGAAGATCTCATACGGCCCCGCATTCGGCTTCGGCAGATAGGCCGCGTCGGCGATATCGAAGACGCCATCGAAGTGCCGGCCGATGCCGAGCCGCTCCATCACCGCCTTGGCGTGCGCCTGGGTCGCGTTGGTATAGACGACCTTGCGGCCCGGCAGGGCGTCGAGCGCCGCGTCCAGCATCGCGTCGTGCAGCATTTCGGACAGATCGAGCTGATGGCAATAGGGCAGGAACGCTTCCGGGTCCATGCCGTGATGCTCCATCAGGCCGCGCAAGGTGGTGCCGTACTGTTCATAGAAGAACTGGCGGCGGCGGTCAGCTTCGGCTTCATCGACGGCGAATTCGGCCATGATGAATTCCTGCATGCGCAGGTGCATCTGCGGCATCAGGTCGGAGCGCAGCGGGCTGTAGAGGGTATTGTCCAGATCGAAGACCCAGACATCCACTTCGGCGACGGGTATTGGCATGGGCACGGGATATATCGCGCCTGACGCCGCGTTGCCAGCCCGAAGTCGCAAGCCTACGATCAGGCCATTCGAGCCAAGGAGCCAGACTGCCATGCTGGTCGTGACCGACGACGCCCATCTGACGCATCAACCGGCTGAAATCCTGAGCCGCGGCCGGCCGACGCCCCATGTCGAGATCGCGCGCCGGGCTGAAGAACTGCAAGCCGCCGCCAAGGCCGCCGGACATCGCCTCAGCCGGCCGACCGAGCATGGCATGGACCCGATCAAGCTTGTCCATGACGACGGCTACCTCAAATTCCTCGAAACCGCATGGCCGCGCTGGCAGGCGTTGCCGAACCCCACGCCCTATGTGCACCCCTATGCCCAGCCGAACCGGCGCATGACCGGGCTGCCGACCGGCGTCACGGGCCAGGCGGGCTATTATATCGCGACCAATTCCGCGCCCATCGCCGAAGGCACCTGGGCCGCCGCCGTCGCCTCGGCCGAAATCGCGCTGACCGCCGCCGACGGGCTGCTGCTGGAAAACCTGGATGAGGCCTATGCCCTCTGCCGGCCGCCGGGCCATCATGCGTTCTCCGACCTGGCTGGCGGCTTCTGCTATCTGAACAATGTCGCCATCGCGGCGGAGCATCTTGGCCAGCGCTGGCCCAAACGGGCGATTCTCGACATCGACGTGCACCACGGCAACGGCACCCAGGGCATTTTCTATGAGCGGGGCGACGTGCTGTTCGTCTCGCTGCACGGCGATCCCTCGGACTATTTCCCGTTCTTCGCGGGCTATGCCAATGAAACCGGGGCCGGGGCCGGCAAGGGAGCCAACCTGAACCTGCCCTTGCCGCAGGGCGCGGGCGACGGACCCTTCCAGGAAGCGCTTAACACAGCCTTCGAGGCGATCCGGGCGCATGGGGCGGAAGCGCTGCTGGTGTCGCTTGGCTTCGACGCGTTCGAGCGCGACCCCATCGGCTGCCTGAAGGTCACGACGGCCGGCTTCGGCGAGGCGGCGCGGCGGATCGCGGACCTTGGCCTCCCGACGCTGCTGGTGCAGGAAGGCGGCTACGACTGCGACAATCTCGGCCCCAACCTGACGTCCTTCCTCGCCGGCTTCGAGGCCGGCCGCGCCGCCTGAGGATCATCGACCATGTCCTATAGCTTCCGTTTCGATCCCATGCAGTTCCCGCCGGCGGCCCAGGCGCTGCGCAAGGAAGTCCGCAAGTTCCTGCGCGAGGAAATCGACAAGGGAACGTTCACGCCCGGCGCCGGCGACATGGCGGCCAATTTCAACCCCGACTTCTCCCGCAAGGTCGGGGCCAGGGGCTGGATCGGCATGACCTGGCCCAAAGAATACGGCGGCCACGACCGCACCCAGATCGAGCGCTATGTGCTGACGGAAGAGTTTCTGGCCCACGGCGCGCCCGTGCGCGCTCACTGGGTCGCCGACCGCCAGTCCGGCCCGGTGCTGCTGCGCTATGGCACCGAAGAGGTTCGCCGGAAGCTGATCCCCGAGATCGTCAAGGGCGAATGCTATTTCTGCATCGGCCTGTCGGAGCCGAACTCCGGCTCCGACCTGTTCGCCGCCTCGACCAAGGCGGTCAAGGCTGAGGGCGGGTACAAGGTCACCGGCACGAAGATCTGGACCTCGAACGCCCACCGCACCCATTACATGATCGGCCTGATCCGCACGTCGCCGCCGACGGCCGACAATCGCCGCCACGGCTTGTCGCAGTTTCTGATCAAGATGGACACGCCCGGCATCACCGTCCGCCCGATCATCAATCTGGCCGGCCACCACGATTTCAACGAAGTGCATTTCGACGACGCCTTCGTGCCCGACGCCCATCTGATCGGCCGGGAGAACGAAGCCTGGAAGCAGGCGACGGACGAACTGGCCTACGAACGCTCCGGCCCCGACCGCTGGCTGGAGACGCTGGCCGCTTTCACGGAAGGCGTGCGCGTCGCGGGCGCGGAGCCGGTGCCGCACATCGCCGAGACGCTTGGCCGGGAGACGGCGCATCTGATGACGCTCCGGCGCATGTCGGCCTCGGTCGCCGGCATGTTGCAGGCCGGCGAGACGCCGATGACGGAAGCCGCCGTGGTCAAGGACCTTGGCACCAATTGGGAGCAGGCCCTGCCGAACGCCATGCGCCTGATCGCGCCCGACGGCGTGCGCAGCCCGAGCGCCAACGACCGCACGTTCGAACAGGTCATGCGCTACGCGACCCACATCGCGCCGAAGCTGACGATACAAGGCGGCACGCGGGAGGTGCTGCGCGGCATCATCGCCCGCGGTCTCGGGCTTCGATAGGAAGGATTTCCGATGCCGGTTGAGATGATCGGTTGGATCGCGCCCCGGGTCTCCTCGGAAATCATTCCGCCGCGCGGTCCCGCCTTCTCGAACGCCGTCATCGCCGAAACCGCCCGCGTTCATGAGGACGCGGATTTCGACCGGGTCCTGATCGGCTATTTTTCCGATGCGCCCGACGGCTTCATGCTGGGCGCCCACGCGGCGTCCGTCACCAAGCGTCTGGGATTTCTCCTGGCGCACCGGCCCGGCTTTGTCGCGCCGACGGTCGCCGCCCGCAAGCTCGCGTCCTTCGACCAACTGACCGAAGGCCGCGCCGCCGTTCACCTGATCGCGGGCGGCAGCGACGCCGATCAGGCGAAGGACGGCGACTATGCCGACCATGCCGCGCGCTATCGCCGCCTCAGCGAATATGCCGGCCTGCTGCGTCGCTCCTGGACCGAGCCGACGCCCTTCGACCACGCCGGGGAGTTCTATCGCCTGGAGGGCGCCTATGCGGATGTGCGCTGCGCCCAGGCGCCGCACATGCCGATCTATGGCGGCGGCGGCTCGGACGCCGCCATTCAGGCGCTGGCGCCTCATGCCGATACCTTCATGCTCTGGGGCGAGCCGCTGGCCGATACGGCCGCCTTCATGGGCCGCGTCCGGACAGCGGCCGCCGCCCATGGACAGCGGCCGAATTTCAGCTTGTCGACCCGGCCGATCCTTGCAGAAACCGACGCCAAGGCCTGGGATCGGGCCCGGGCGATCCTGGCCGAGGTCGAACGCGCCGGCGGTCCCGGACCGGCGCGGCAGAACGAAGGGTCGAAGCGGCTGCTCGCGGCGGCGGCTTCCTCCGAGGTGCATGACGCCTGCCTTTGGATGAAGCTTGCCGAAGCGACTGGCGCGCGCGGCAATTCGACCGCGCTTGTCGGCGCGCCGGACACCGTCGCAAGAGCTATGATCGAGTATTACAAGCTCGGCGCCACGAGCCTGCTGATCCGGGGCTACGATCCGCTGCCGGACGCCGTACAGTACGGCCGGGAACTGATTCCCGAAGTGCGCCGCCTGGTCAAGGAAGTCGACGCCGGTGCGCACGCCTAAGATTCTGACGACGCTCAAGACCTATAACGCCAGCCTGTTTCTGGCCGATCTGCTCGCGGGCCTGACGGTCGCAATGGTCGCGATCCCGCTCAGCCTCGCGATCGCGATCGCTTCCGGCGCCGAACCCGCCGCCGGCCTCGTGACGGCGATCGTCGCCGGCGGCTTGATCTCCCTGTTGGGCGGTAGCCGGGTGCAGGTCGGCGGCCCGACCGGCGCCTTCATCGTCGTCGTCTTCGGCGTCATCGCCAATCACGGCTATGACGGCCTGGTCATGGCGACTTTCATGGCGGGGATCATCCTGGTCGCAGCCGGCATGCTCCGCGCCGGCAACCTGATCCGCTATGTGCCCGAGGCCGTGGTCAACGGCTTCACCATTGGCATCGCGATCATCATCGCGACCAGTCAGATCAAGGATTTTCTCGGCATCGACCTGGCGCAACAGCCGGCGGCGTTCCTGGAGAAGCTGCCGGTTCTCTGGGCTGCCCGCGACACCGCGACCTTGAGCGCGCTTGGCGTCGGGCTCTTGAGCATTGTGCTGATCGTGGCGCTCCGCCGCGCCGCGCCCAAGCTGCCGGGCCTGATCGTCGCGGTCGCGATCGGCTCGGCCGCGGTCGCGATCTGGCAGTTGCCGGTCGATACCATTCAATCCCGGTTCGGCGCGCTGCCATCGAGCTTGCCGATGCCGGCGTTCCCGGATTTCACGGTCGCCCGCATTGTCGAACTGCTGCCGTCAGCCTTCGTGATCGCCTTCCTGGCGGGCGTCGAATCGTTTCTCTCCGCCATGGTCGCCGACCGGATGATCGACGGCCATCACCGGCCGAACGCCGAAGTGCTGGCCCAGGGCGTCGCCAATCTGGGGTCGGCCTGCTTTGGGGGATTGCCGGCGACCGGGGCGATCGCCCGCACCGCGACCAACGTCCGCGCCGGGGGCAAGACGCCGGTCGCCGGCCTCGTACACGCGGCGGCCGTGCTCGCGGTGATGACGTTCGCCGCCGATTGGGCCGGGTATATGGCGATGCCGGCGCTCGCCGCGCTCCTGATCCTGACCGCCTGGAACATGAGCGAACCGCACAAATGGCGGGGCTACCTGAAGACCCGGCGCTCGGATCAGGTCCTGCTCCTGCTGACCCTGACGCTGACGGTCCTGGCGGACCTGACGGTCGCCATCGGCGTCGGCGTCGCTGTCGGCCTGGCGCTTCGCCTCAGCCGGCGAGACACGCCGCCGCCCGACTGGACGCCGCCCGACCGGTGAGGGCAGGCAGCGGCGCTCAGTCCAGGATGATGTGCGGCAGGAAGCGCGAATCGTCGGTGGTGATCCGGCGCGTATCCTCCCGGATGCCAAGGCCCGAGGGCCGGCTCGCGATCAGCCAGGACCCGAGCACGGGGAAATTGCCCTCGATCGCGGGCAGGGGCGCGAGCGCCTGCACGATCGCGCCCTCGGCCCCGTAAGGCCCGGCCGCGGCTTCCGCGGGCGCGCCGCCTTCGAAGATCTCGATATTCGCGCCTTCCCGGCTGAACAGCGGCTTCCGCACATAATCGGCGCCCAGAACATCCGCGTCGACCGCGTCCGGGAAGAAGGACGGCAACAGGTTCGGATGGCCCGGCGCCAGTTCCCAGAGGAACGGCAGGATGCCCTTGTTCGAAAGGATGGCTTTCCAGGGCGGCTCGATCACGCGCATGCCGGAGCGCTGCAGATGCGCGCCGAATTCGTCGCGGAACATCCATTCCCAGGGATAGAGCTTGAAGAGATTGACGATCGGCCGGCCCTCGCCATCGGCAAAGCCGCCAAGATCGGTCAGGCCGATATCGCCGAGCGCCAGAACCGTCGCGTCGATGCCGGCCTGCGCCGCGCAATCGCCGAGATATTCGATGGTGCCCATGTCCTCTTCCGACTGCGCTTCCCCGGCCAGATGCAGGGGGCCGTCGACGCCAAAGCCCGCGAACGCCTCGATCAGCGTTTCATGCAGGGAATTGAACTGGTCCGCCGCCGCGGGCAGGCGGCCGGCCGCCTGCAGGTCCTCGAGCCAGCGCCATTGAAACACGGCGGCTTCATAGATCGAGGTGGGCGTGTCGGCGTTGTATTCCAGGAGCTTCGCCGGCCCGGTTCCGTCATAGCTGAAGTCCATGCGGCCGTAGAGGTTCTTCGCCTTCTGCCGCCAGCTTTGCTCGATATAGTCCCAGAACTGGCGCGGAATCGCGAGGCGGGTCAGCATCGCCTCGTCGCGGCAGGCCCGGTCGACGATGGCGAAGCACATCTCCTCCAACTCCGCCGTCGGCGTTTCGATATCGTCCTCGATCTGCCGAAGCGTGAACTGGTAGTAGGCGTCTTCCTGCCAGTAGACCTCATCCCGCGGCGAGTGAAAGCGGAACCCAAGCTCTTCGGCGACGGCGCGCCAGTTCGGGCGCTCTTCCGTCCGGACCCGGCGCAAGGCGGCCTAACCGCCGTAGCTGCGCGAGCCCATCGACCCGCCGGTTTTGCCGAAGCCGCCGCTCGCCATGACCCGGCCCGCCGCCGGCCGCGCGGCCGCGGCTTTCGGCACGGCGACCTTGCCGGCTTTCGCATCGACCGTCGCGCCCGAGGCCGTGCGCGCCATGCCGGGCGACGAGGCCTTGTACAGCGGCTGGGTCGCGACCGGCCCGCCAAGCGAGCGGCCCATCATCCAGCCGATCATCAGCGGCATCCAGAGGCTGCTGCCGGCCGACGCCTGGCTCTGCTCGCCGGACGCCTGAATCTGGTTCGGCTCGCAGGCCGCCGCCCCATGTTCGGCCTCGCAGTCGGCGCGGCTCGCGTAGCGCGGCGCGACGCGCGCGTTCTCCTGCTTCGCCTGCTCAAACTGGATCGTGCACTCGGCTTCCGTGAATTCGCCGGACGTGATGCAGCCATCGACGGTCGCGAACTGGAAGGCGTCGACCTTTTCCTCGCAACCGGTCAAGGCGAAGGCCGAGACGCTCAATCCCATGGCGATCAGGACGACCTTGCCCGATCGTTTGCGTGTTGCCAGACCGCTCATCGACAAGCCTCCCTCAAAATTTTTCGACATTTCCGCAAGCATATAGGCAGTCGGCGCGGCCGCCGCCATGAATCTTTCAAAAAATCAGAGGTCCGGCCGCCGGTCCGCCCAGGGCCGCGCCTGCTCGAACGCCGCCGACGCCTGCAGCACCGCCAGATCCGCCAGGCGCGGGCCCACGATCTGGAGACCAACCGGCAGGCCAACTTGCGTAAAGCCGCAGGGGATCGAAGCCGCCGGATTGTGGCTCATGTTGAAGGGATAGGAGAACTCCGCCCATTGCACCCAGTCCCAGTCATGCTGGGGCCAGTCGGCGGGCATCAGCTTGTCCGCCGGAAACGCCGCGACCGAGACCGCCGGCGTCAGCAGCAGATCGTAGCGCTCGAAGAAGCGGTGGATCGCCTCGACATAGGCCAGCTTCCTGGTCCGCATCTCCACATAGGCTTCGGCGGAATGGTTTTCGGCCGAGCGGATGCAGGCGACGAGGCCCGGGTCCATCCTGGCGCCCCATTGATCGAGATACTTCACGTAGCTGAGCTCATGCGCCGCCCAGAAGAAGCGGATCAGCTCCGGCCCGTCGGGGCCCCAGGCGGGGGTTACTTCCTCGACGGATGCGCCCATCTCGGCGAAAGCGTCGGCGCCGGCCTTCGCCAAAGCTGCAACCTCCGGGTCGACGCGGGCATGGCCAAGGTCCGGGCTCCAGGCGACGCGCAGCCCCTTGACTGAAGCGCCGTCCAGGCGGGCCGCATAAGCCGCGGGCGGCGCTTCCAGGCTGTAATGGTCCCAGGGATGCGGACCGGCCATGACCTCCAGCATCATCGCCGCATCCTCGACCGTGCGCGTCATCGGGCCGACATGGCTGGTCTGATCGTTGCTCGCGACCGGCCAGTTCGGCACGCGGCCGTAACTCGGCTTGATGCCGTAGATGCCGCAGAAATGCGCCGGCATGCGCACCGAGCCCGCGCCGTCCGAGCCTTGATGCAAGGGACCGTATCCAGCCGCCGCGCCGACGCCCGCGCCCGCCGACGACGCCCCGGCGTTCAAGCCGTGCGCCCAGGGGTTATGGGTGATCCCGGTGACGGGGCTGTGGCTGACGCCTTTCCAGCCGAATTCGGATGTCGTGGTCTTGCCGAGCGGGATCGCGCCCGCCTGCTTCAGACGGGTGACGAACGGCGCGTCCGTATCCGGCACGTTGCCAGCTTCGATGAAGGAGCCGCGCTCGGTCTTGACGCCCGCGGTCAGGGCCAGGTCCTTGATCGTGACGGGCAGGCCGAACAGCGCGCCTGCGGCCTCGCCCCGCATCAGGGCGGCCTCCGCCGCCCTGGCGCCGTCGAGCGCCGCATCGGCGGTCAAGGTGGCGAAGGCGTTCAGCTTCGGCTCCAGCCGTTCGATGCGGTTCAGCGTCGCCGTCATCAACTCGACCGGCGAGAGGCGCTTGGCGCGGATCATCGGCGCGAGCACGCTGGCGGGCAGGAAGCACAGGTCGTCATCGGCCATGGCGCGGCTCCTCGGCATTTCGTATCGGCATTTCGGATCAGACGCTGGCGTCGCGCTGGGCGGCGCCCGCGACCATGCGGGCGACATCGTATTCCAGCACGGTTTCGCCCTTCTGGTTGACCGCCTTGTTGCGGGTCTTGACGATGCCGCGGCCCGGCTTGCTGGTCTCGCGCACCGACAGCACCTCGACGACGCAATGGATGGTGTCGCCGACATTGGTCGGCCCGGTCATGCGCATGGTCGTCTCCAGCATGGCGAGGCCGGTCATCTGCATGGTGCCCTGCACCAGCAGGCCTTCGCAGAAGCAATAGACCAGCGCGCCCGGAACCGGCCGCCCGCCCTTGATGGCGCCGTGCCGGTCGGAGAAGGTGGCGTCGGTGAAGATCATCTCGATCATGCCGGTCGCATTGATGAAATTCACCAGGTCGGCTTCGGTGATCGTGCGATTGATGGTGCGAAAGACATCGCCCTGTTTCAGTTCATCGAATGCGATGCCGAGGCCTACCGTGCGCATGAAGTTCATCTCTCCTGATCTGCCGGCCGGGTCCGGCCGTTTCCGAAGGTCAGCATGGCGGCGAAAGCGGCCGCCGCCAAGCCACCTTCGGTCCCTGGCGATAGATCGCATTTTCGACAGATTGCGAATTCCAGCTTTAGCCCTGCCGAAAGGCGGTCCGGCGATAGTAGGCGCTTCATGCATCCGGAGATGCCCAACGCCATGCTGTTCCAGCCAAGATCGCTTTTGCCGCTCGCCGCCCTGCTGCCGCTTCTGGCGCCCGCCGCCGCAAGCGCCGCGGAGCTGCCGACGTTGACCTTGCTCGACGCCGACGCCAGCGAAAGCGCGCGGGACCTGGCGATCGTCGCGCGTCTGTCGGCCCCGGCGCGCTGGCCGGTGCTCGCCTCGATCCGCATCGCCGGCGGCGAGGCCCGGAACGGCGTCGACTATCTGGCCCCGGCCCCGCAACTGGTGATGCTGCCCGGCGAAACCGAAGCCAGGATCGTGCTGACCCTGCGCGACGACCGGGATTTCGAAGGCGATGAAACTGCCATCGTGGCGCTGGGGCGCGTCGAGGGCGCGACCGTGGCGCGCGGCCGGGCGATTGCGCTCATCCGGGATGACGACCGCCTGCCGGAAGGCTTCGCCGTCGCCTCATTCGGCGGCGCCGCGACCGCGCCGCCCCCGGCCGCCGCCCCCGCGACCGAGGCCCGCCTCGCCGCTGGACCGCTTTCGACCCGTCAGGGACGCATCCTTGACGCCGCCGGCGCGCCGGCGCGCCTCAGCGGCGTCAACTGGTTCGGCCTGGAGACGCCGAACGCCGCCCCCCACGGCATCTGGACGCGCGGCTGGCGCGATATGATGGCGCAGATGAAGGATCTTGGCTTCAACCTGATCCGCCTGCCCTATTCCAACGCGCTGCTGCATGGCGGCGCGGCGCCGAACGGCGTCGATTTCCACAAGAACAGCGATCTGAAGGGCCTGACCGGCCTGGAGATCATGGACAAGATCGTCGCCTATGCCGACACCATCGGCATGCGCATCCTGCTCGACAATCACCGGGTGACGGCCGGCCATGGGGCCGAGCAATCGGGCCTCTGGCATTCGGCCGCCTTTTCCGAGGATCAATGGGTCGCCGACCTGCGGTTTGTCGCGAACCGCTACCGGAACATGCCGGCGGTGATCGGCATCGACCTCTTCAACGAACCGCATGGGGCGGCCAGATGGGGCGGCGGCGGCCCGAACGACTGGCGGCGCGCGGCCGAACGCGGCGGCAATGCCGTGCTGGCGGCCAGTCCGGACTGGCTGATCGTCGTCGAAGGCGTCGCGCAAGCCGAAGGCTCCCATTACTGGGACGGCGGCAATCTCGCCGGCGCCCGCCGCCAGCCGGTCCGCCTCGCCCGCGCCGACAAGCTGGTCTACTCGACCCATGTCTACCCGGCGTCGGTCTATGCCCAGCCCTGGCTCAGCGGGGCCAATTTCGAGCGGAACCTGCCGAGCATCTGGCGGAAACATTGGGCCTTCCTGTTCGAGCAGCAGGAAGCGCCGGTGCTGATCGGGGAATTCGGCTCCCACCTCAAGACCCGTGGCGACCGGGTCTGGATGCAGGCCCTGGTGCGCTTCCTGGCGCGGCCGGTCGCCGAGGGCCGGGTCGCCTGGGCCTACTGGTCCTGGAACCCGAATTCCGGCGACACCGGCGGCATTCTGCAGGATGACTGGAACGGCGTGCAGCAGGCCAAGCTCGATGTGATCGGCCCGCTGTTCCACGGCCCCGCCAGCGACGGCCGCCCGCGCCGGAACATCGCCGCCATCGCGCTCAACGAGGATAGCCCCGGCTAGATCAGCCTCTATGAGCTGGCGGCTTCATGAGCGCGTAGCCGAGATAAACCCGCCGGCCGTCCCGAAAACGCGCCTGACCGGAAGCTGTGCCATCCTCCGCCAAGTCGGCGAAGCGCCGCGCGAGGCCGCGCAACGGCCAGGGCGCATGCGCCCGGATCAAGGCTTCCTTCCGGTCCCGCGTCGCCGCATGGCCGCGCAGCACGCCCGCCGTCAGGTCCGCCTGCCAGAGCATGCGATAGCCAAGCGCCAGGAGCGGGCCTTCGAACCCGGCGCGTTTGGCGCGGCTCCGGTAATCGGCGATTAGCAGGTGCCCGCCCGGCTTCAGGACCCGGTCCGCCTCCCGCAGGAACGCCGCGAAATCGGGATAATTCAGGGAGGATTCGACATTGATCACTATATCGAAGGCGGCGGCGGCGAAGGGCATGGCCTGCGCGTCGCCTTGCTTGAAGCAGACGCCGGGGCGGGCAAAGCGGGCGCGGGCATGGGCCACTGCGCCGGCCGCGATATCGAGACCGCAGATCGTCGCCGGTCGATAGGCGCGCGCCAGCCAGTCGACCCCGCCGCCGTGGCCGCTGCTGACCTCGAGCGCATCCCGGCCGGCCCAGACCGCATGGGCGGCAAGCTGGTCGTAAAGCTGGATCCAGTAGCGGTTCGGCTCGTCCGACGAATCGAGCGGCCGCGGAGGCGTTCCAGGCTCCGGCGCATAGCCATGGTTCAGAAATGGCAGATCCGCGGCCGCATCCAGGCGCGCCAGCCGGTCGTACCAGCCAATCATCAGCCGACGGCGGAGGCAGGACGGCAGCGCGCGTTTCCATAACCTGTACATCGCGAAGCCTCATACACGGGCGTCCTCGCGGACCGCAATGGCGCCCATATCCGCGAAGCTGCGACAAGGCTGCGGCCCCGCCGGACTTAACGTCAGCGGGCAAATATGGTTTTATAGGCGCAGAGGCATCCGGCGCGGCGGTCGACGCGCGACCGGGCCGGTCCCCGGGCGAGTCAACGAATAGGAATACTGCAAATGCGGGCGGTCGTACTGACGGAACATGGCGGGATGGATAAGCTGGCCTATCGGACGGACTATCCCGATCCGAAGGCGGGCGAGGGTCAGGTCGTCATCAAGGTCGGCGCTTGTTCGCTGAACTATCATGACGTTTTCACCCGGAACGGCATGCCGGGCATCAAGGTGCCGATCCCGGTCATCATCGGCCTGGACGTCGCGGGCGAAATCTCCGAGATCGGGCCGGGCGTCGCTGGCTGGTCGGTCGGCGACCGGGTGCTGATCAATCCGCTGGACCTGAAGCGCGGCCTGACCGGGGAGATGTTCGACGGCGGGCTGGCCGAATACTTCCTCGCCAGCCAGGAGCAACTGATCGCCATGCCGGACGGCGTCAGCTTCGCCCAGGCGGCGGCGCTGCCGGTCGCCTACGGGACGGCCCACCGGATGATGTTCACCAATGGCGGCGTCAAAGCCGGCGACAAGGTGCTGGTGCTGGGCGCCTCCGGCGGCGTCGGCACATGCTGCGTCATCCTGGCGAAGATGGCGGGCTGCGAAGTGGTCGTCGGCGCCTCGTCCGAATCGAAGATCGAGCGGTTGAAGGACCTCGGCGCCGACTGGGGCATCAACTATGTCGAGAAGGCGTTCGAGAAGGAAATTTTCGCGAAATACGGCAAGCCCGGCCGGCGGGGCTATGAAGGCGGCGTCGACGTCGTGGTGAATTTCACTGGCGGCGACACATGGGTGCCCTCGCTGAAAGCGCTGAAACGCGGCGGCAAGCTGCTGACCTGCGGCGCGACGGCAGGATATGACCCAAAAACCGACATTCGGTTCATCTGGACGTTTGAATTGAAGCTGCTCGGCTCTAATTCATGGACAGTGGACGATCTCGAAGCCTTGATGGCGATGATCGCCGACGGTCGCATGGCGCCGCCGATTGACCGGATTTACAGCTTGCAGGACGCGCAGGAAGCCCTCCGCGTCATCGAGGACCGGGAGGTCTTCGGAAAGGTGATCGTCCAACCATGATCCGTCTGATCGCAGCATCCACGGCCTGGCTTGCGACTGTTGCGCTCAGCGCAGCGGCGCTGGCGGCGCAGGAGCCGCATTCGAGCCTCGACGGCAGATTGACGGCCGAGCCGCCGATCGCGCTCGCAGCGCCGTCCGGCGACGCCCGCGCCGCCGCCAATCCGGCGGAGGGCAGCTTGACCGCGCCGTCGCTGATCGCCGTGCCCTTCGGCTATGCCGCCCGCGTCCAGGAGGCGCTGGAGACCAACGCGCCGATCTCCGTGCAGAATTCCGGCGAGCCGATCGCGGCCGCCGTGCGCGAGTTCTACGCAGCCCGGGTGTTCGCGCCGGTCTGGACCAACAGCAAGGGTCCATTGCCGCGCGCCGACAGCTTGCTGGCGGCGGTGCTGGCGGCGACGGACGACGGGCTCGAGCCGTCCGACTACATCACGCCGATGGTGCAGTCCCTGTTCCTCGCCAAGGACGAAGCCGGCCTCGCCGCGCTTGAAGCCGCGCTGACCTGGGCCTTCGTGCATCTGATCAGCGACCTGGATACCGGCCGGACCGTCCCGAACGAGGTCGACCCCGAGCTTTTCGTCCACCCCCATGACATCGATCCTGCCGCCCTGTTGAGCAATGCGGCGGTTCTTCCGGACGTCCAGGCCTTCATCGCCTCCCATGCGCCGCAGACCGACGACTATCGCAATCTGAAGGCGGCGCTGGCCCGCTACCGCGCGATCGAGCGGCTTGGCGGCTGGACCCAGATGTCCGATGGCGAAATCCTCCGGCCCGGCTATCGCGGCCCGCGCATCCAGGAGTTGAAGCGCGTGCTGAGCGAGCGCGGCGAAAGCGTCCTGTCGGACGACGATTACTATGACGAGGCCTTGACCGAGGCCGTCAAAAGCTTTCAGGTCCGCCATGGCCTGTCGCCGGACGGCGCGTTCGGCCCTTCGACCCGCGGCGCATTGAACATGTCCGTCGCCGAGCGGATCGAGCAGATCGTGATCAACATGGAACGGCGGCGCTGGATGCCCGACCATCTGGGCGAGCGCTATGCCTTCGGCAATCTGGCGAACTTTCGGCTTGAGGTCGTCTATGGCAAGGAGGTCGTATACGAGACCCGCGTCGTCATCGGCACGGATGCCGACCGGACCCCGGTCTTCAGCGACCGCATGACCTATCTCGTGATCAACCCCTATTGGAACATTCCGCCAAGCATCGCGCGGGAGGAAATGCTGCCGCAATTGCGCGCCGATCCCTATAGCCTGGAGCGCAAGGGCATTCGCGTATTTTCAAGCTGGTCCGCCAATGCCCAGGAAATCGATCCCGGCATGATCGATTGGCACGGCGTCTCCTCCAGGCGGTTTCCGTTCAAGCTGCGACAGGACCCCGGCAACGGCAATGCGCTCGGCCGGGTGAAGTTCATGTTCCCCAATCAGTTCAACATCTACCTGCACGACACGCCGTCGAAGGCGCTGTTTCAGCGTACCGTGCGCGCCTTCAGCCATGGCTGCATCCGGGTCGAGGAGCCGTTCCGCCTGGCGAAACTGCTGCTTCAGGATGACCCCCGCTGGACCGATGAACGCTTCGAGCAGGAATTGGCGGGCTTTGAACGTCGGATCGTCACGCTGCCGACCCCGATCGACGTCCACCTGACCTACCTGACCAGTTGGGTCGACCGTCAGGGCGTCGTGCAGTTCCGCGACGATGTGTATGGCCGCGATGGCAGGCTGAGCGCGGCGCTGGCCGCGACCCGTCAATCCAATTCCAGCTCGGCCGGGTTCGTGCGAAACTGAGGGAGAGCCGGCCCCTCAGGCGACCGGATCGTCATCCAGGCGGCGGTAAGCGCCGCCGAAATGCAGCAACGGCCGGCCGGCCATCGCCGGCTCCAGGCGCAGCACGCGGCCGATGAAGATGGTGTGGTCGCCGCCCGGATGCACGGCTTCGGCGGCGCATTCCAGATAGGCGCAGCAGCCCGGGAATTGCGGCGCCCCGGTTTGCGGCGCCAGCGCAAATTCCAGGTCCGACCAGGGGCGGTCCGTCTTGCTGGAGAAAATCCGCGACAGCTCGCTTTGATCTTCCGCCAGCACATTGACGACGAACGCCTTGCAATCCACGAAGGCCCGATAGCAGTTCGCGCGCTTGTCCAAGCTCCACAGGACCAGCGGCGGGTCCAGCGACAGCGAGCTGAACGACCCGACAGTGACCCCATCCAGCGCGCCGTCCGCGCCCTTCGTCGTGATGACCGATACGCCGGTCGGAACGCGGCCAAGGGTGTCGCGGAAGGCGCGGGCGTCAATCATGGGAGCGGCCTCAAAAGCGATAGGGAACGGGTCTCCAGGCCAGCCTAGCACCCGAAAACCCGGCGCGCGAGGCCGGATTGGCCATTTGCCGTTATGGCCTGTCCGCCTATAATCTGGCTGACGGACATCCGCCCGTCGCCGCCAGGAAAGCCCCTTGCCTGCATGAATTTCAACGGCCGCCACCGCATCCGCCAGTTCTTCGCGACCGCGCCGACGCCGTGCCCCTATATCGCGGGCCGGTCGGAACAGAAGCTGGTGATCGAACTGCGCACCGACGATGCCGGGCGGTTCTTCAGCGATCTCTCCCGCGCGGGCTTCCGGCGCAGCCATGGCCTTGCCTACAAGCCGACCTGCCGGGATTGCGCGGCCTGCGTGCCCGTGCGCATTCCCGTCGCGACGTTCGAACGCTCCCGCTCGCTCCGCCGCATCGCGGCCCGCAACCGGGATCTGCGCCTGACGGAGCAGCCGCCCGAAGCGACGCCGGAGCATTTCGCCCTGTTCAAGCGCTATCTCGAGCGCCGCCATGGCGGCAGCGACATGGCGGACATGGAGTGGCGGGACTATCGGGCCATGGTCGAGGATACGCCGGTCGACAGCGCCTTGGTCGAGCTTCGCGGGCCGGACGGCGCCTTGCTGGCCGTCTGCCTGATCGACCTGGGCGACGACAGCCTCTCGGCGGTGTACAGTTTCTTCGAGCCGGAGGCGCCGAAGCGCAGCCTCGGCAAGTTCGTCGTGCTCGAATTGATCCGCCGGGCGCACGAGCTTCGCCTCGATCATGTCTATCTCGGCTACTGGATCGAAGGCAGCGCCACCATGGACTACAAACGCCAGTTCCCTGGCCTGGAAGCCTTCCGCGACGGCGCCTGGCGGGCGCTCGGCGCCCCGGATGACGACAGCGGTCGCCCGGCATGACCGCGGCTCGCCCGAATTACGGCGAAGACGCCACGGCGCTCGCGGCGACGGCCGAACTCTATCACCTGTTCCAGACCGGCCTGATGCTGACCCTCAGCCTGAAACGCGGGCCAAGGGACGCCGCCGACTGGACGCGGGCGCTGTTTCGCCGCCAGCACCAGACGAAATTTCTCTCCAGCTTCGAGAAGCTTGGCCTGACCGGCCTGCCGGACGCCCAGGCGGCGGCGGCCTATCACTATCTCTCGAACCGGGTCGGCGGCGTCGATGTCGAATACATGGCGGAGACGGCGAAGAAGGCCTGGGTCCGCTTCCCGCCGCCGCGCTGGATCTATCCGGGCGCTTCGATCTGCGGCATTCCAAGCGAAGTCTCCCGCGCCATGCTGGAAGGCTGGTACGCCGAGAACGGCCCGAGCTTGGGCAATCCCAACCTGGGCTTTGTCTGCACGGCCCAGACGCCCGATGGCCAGCACGGCCTGGCCGGCTATTTCCTGGAGCATGACCGCCCGCTCGCGCCCGACGAGCGGCTGCGCTTCAGTCCCGGCGAAACCCCGCCGCGCTTCGACCCGGCGGCGGCCCCTGTCCTGCCGGCCGGCGACTGGCCGGCGGCGCGGCTCGCCAAGGCCGGCCGCAATTACGCGATGGAATATGTCCGGACCGGCCTGCCGCTCCTGACCGAGCTTTTCGGCCCAAGCGACGGCGGCCATCTCGGCCGGCATACGGCGCGGCTGGTCAGCGCCCAGGGCTACAGGGACCTGGCGGCGGGCTACGGCCTGCCGGCATCGCAGGACGGCGCGGAGGGCTTCGCGCGCTTGCTCGCCGCCATGGCCGCCGCCGAGGGCGATGCGGCGGAGATCGCGGCCGAAGCCGGCGCCTGGCATGTCCGGCGGACGGGCTGGCGCCTTGGCCGCGGCATGTCCGCGCCCCACCCGGCCGTGTTCGAGGCCTGGGGCGGGTTGATCGAAGGCCTCGCCGCGTCGCATGATCGCTTTCTCGCCGTCGAGGTCCTGGCCCGTCCGGACTATGGCGACGCCCATATCGAATGGCGCATCCGCGCTGTCCGCTGAACTGCCTGTCTTGAGGGGATCCAGACCTGTGAAGCTCTATGGCCGCTATCTCTCGCCGTTCGTCCGCCGCGTCGGCGTCAGCCTGAATGTTCTGGGCATGCCCTACGAGCATGTCGAAGTCGCCCCGTTCGACGAATGGGAGCGGGCGCAGTCCTATAACCCCGTCGTCCGCATTCCGGCGCTTGGCCTGGACGACGGCGAAGTGCTGATCGATTCGTCCGCAATCCTGGACTATCTGGACGACAGCGCCGGCGCGGGCCGGCTGATCCCGGCGACTGGGGCCGCCCGCCGCGACGTGATGAAGCTGACCGCGATCGGACTCGGCGCCATGGAAAAGGCGGTCGGCGCGGTTTATGAAGGCCGCTTTCATGCCCCGGAGAAGGTCGAACAGTCCTGGATGGACCGCTGCGACAATCAGGCCGTCTCCGCCCTGCAGGCGCTGGATGCGGTCGCGGCGAAAGCCGGGCCGGACGGATTTCTGTACGGCGGCGGCATGACCCAGGCGGACATTACCGGCGCGGTCGCCTTC
>ERZ888423.237-NODE-237-length-58774-cov-14.127880_pt1 | contig 58774 bp, 48 predicted proteins | sample MGYA00520523_ERZ888423 | MGnify/ENA primary metagenome ERZ888423 (study PRJEB32303, sample SAMEA104408611) | aquatic metagenome | biome: Brackish water; feature: Pelagic; material: water | place: Baltic Sea | collected 2014-06-08T10:24:00 | depth 30,27 m ... | reverse complement strand
GTGACCTCGTCAGGATTCAAACCTGAGACCTCCTGAGCCGTAATCAGGTGCTCTATTCAGCTGAGCTACGAAGCCATTTCCCTTTCGGGGGTGCAAATATAATAACCTTGGTATATCTACGCGACAAAAAAATTATATTCGTACCACTATTTTGAAATTATACAAATTCGCCTCAATTGACGTAGGATCTAATGCTATTCGATTACTTTTTACCAACGTATTTGAAACCCAAGACGGTCCCGTTTTTAGAAAACTTTCGTTAGTTAGGGTGCCGATACGACTTGGTGAAGATGCATTTATTCATGGGAAAATAGGTCCCGAGAAAACAGAGCAATTGGTGAAAACAATGCGGTCATTTAAACACTTGATGAACGTACACCAAGTGCTCGATTACCGTGCTTATGCTACCAGCGCGATGCGCGAAGCCAGTAATAACCTTGAAATCATTCAAGAAATTAAGCGTTTTGCAGATATTAACTTGGAAATTATTGGCGGTGACCAAGAGGCCGATACGATCTCTTTTGAAGACCTACCCGAGTTTATGCCCCACATAGAAGGTGCTGTATTTATAGATGTAGGCGGCGGAAGTACCGAGCTTACCTACCTAAAAAATGCGAAAAAAGTAGATTCTATTTCTTTACAAATAGGTACTGTTAGACTTCTGCATAATGCGGTAAATCCAGCACTTTGGGATGAAATGAAATCATGGCTTCAAAAAAATAACTTGTTTCACTCTCAAACACCTATCATTGGTACCGGAGGAAATATCAACAAACTTCTTAAGGTATTGCGCAAGCAACCTAACGACTATTTTATTCACGTAGCAGATTTAGCTACTTTTAAAGAAGAACTAGAACTCGTTGATTACGATGATAGAATTAGTAAATTTGTGTTAAACCCAGACCGAGCAGACGTTATTATTCCAGCTTCTCAGATATACCTTACCGCTGCAGAATGGCTTGGATCGTCACATATTTATATCCCCAAAGTAGGCCTATCTGATGGTATCGCCCGTGAATTATATCGCAGTTATAAAAAACTCGAAAAAGAGAAGAAACCTTTACCATAACCTATACAAAATATTATTTCCGAATTCGATTTTCATATTCCGGTTCTTCCACTTTACCCATAACACGTATGTGATTAACAACTGCTTCCATAGCACAAATCATTTTTAAAATTATTGATTTCACTTTTCTGATAAGCAACCGTTTGTAATTTCGAATTGGTGTTTTGGGGACTATTTTTTTATTCGGCCTATTTCTATGACTGTTCTCCGGTATTCTTTGTTGTCCAGAGGTAGACTGTACATCGTTATAAAGACTAGCATTTGTAAAATCATCTACATCAAAATCTAGCATAAAAAGATATAAAGCCTTACGCAAATTCTTTAACTGCGTTTCGTATCTTATGGTATGAATACTTTTCTGTTTCAAAAAGGCTATTAATACTCCCGCGGCATTGCCCACCTCAACCCATAAATACTGTTCTACATTGCTTACTGTCGTCATTTTACTTAATTATTCGGTTTCATATACACTTGATTACCCTTTGTATTCGCAGCAAAAATATATCTCTAAATCATTGTAATATAGTTATTTAAGCACTATTTAACTGCCTTTATTTTAGCTTAAAAATACCTAAACAACTTCCTTTACAAAACTTAATTTCACTTTATTATTTACTTAACTGTATTACATTTGCTACTTCGTGTTATTAAGCATAAACATACCTGAGCAAGAGCTTATAGTGAATTTTATTCAAAATTCACTGCCACAAGCTCCTCAGCTATTTTGCATTGCCCACTACCCGAATGGTGCTATTCACGTACAAACAAGAAAAGGCGAACACTCTGAAACAGAAGCAGATAGTCTGCTACAATTCATTACCAAAGGAACATCTGGATGGTACGCATTAAGCGAAACACCCTTCAGCACAATGCAACAAATTGGTCAAACATCACTCGAAATGGAATTGGAACGTGATTACCTTCTTATAAAGGGTATTACAGCAACCAACTGCACATTACACCTACTTATTCAACTTAAACCCTACGGTATTACAAAAGAGAAATACTTGCTTGCCAGTCAAAAGAAACAGTTTGAAGTGAGTATCAAAGGTTTTATCACCTCCCTACTGGAACTTATGAATGCCGATCGAGCAATCTTGAAGAATATAGCTAAAGGTGGTCTTATAAGTAAAAATGAATTACGTGAGACCAAAGCACAACTTTTACAACAAAATCAAAACTACGAAACTGCCATAAAACAATTTATTCAACTGATTATAAATAAATTACAGGAGAAATATAGCGTTGCCATACACTTGAGTGAAGACTTTATTGAGTCTCTAAAGCATTACAATCAACCCTTTGAAGATTTAGAAGAAAATCTCGAAAAACATATACAGATAGAGCTTAACCTGGCATTGCTCCAAGACTATACAGAAATAACGCTCACACAACATCACCTTACTAGTCTAAAAAACACAACGGCGACAAATAGCAATAATCCAGAAAACGAACTCCAATTAGGTAGACATGCCAAGACCTATAAATTACTTGATAGATACGAGACCGCTGCAAGTGCAGCATATCAAAAGGGAATTGCCATCATAGGTAAAAATATAGGATTGCACTGCATTCCAGCAGTAACCAACGCCAGTATTACCGATGCGCTAAACAAACAGTCTAAAAAGATTTACGATCTATTTGACAAATACCCTAAGAAGTGGCCCATCATTCGCGCTGAATTTCGTTCAATTGCCAATGTTGTTGAAAAAGAGAGTATACGAAGAAGAGATACAGCTTAATCCGTTGTAAAAAGACACAACCAAATTGCTATCAACAGTTTAAATCATTTTAAACTGATATAAAAACGTACTACATAGTGTGCTTCTTAGCCAATCCACATGTACTAAAGGCTGATTTATAGAAGCTTTCAAACGAGAGTTCGATAAGGAATTAAATTTGAACTTATATTCGCCAAAATCAAACAACATAGATGAGAATAAACGGACATTCACACTTATTACCCTATCCCAGTCAAATTCCTAAATTCATGAAGGATAAGGAAATATTTTGGATTGATCAAGATCGCAAATTCATGCGACAGAAAAACTGGTCTAGACCCATTACGGCAGATAGCTTTTTCCTCGATGAAAAACTCGCATGGATGGAGGATAACAAGATAGATCACGCCGTAGTACTCAACCTTTCTCAGCTGTATGGCAACGGCCTAACACAGAATGATATGAAACAAGCACTTCGTTTTCAAAATGATTTTAATGCACAGATACAAGCAGAAAACGAAAAGAAATTCACTACAGGTTTTGTAATACACGCTGGATTTGTGGATGGCGCACTTTGGGAAATAGAACGTTGTGTAGAGAAGCTAAACATGCAGGTTTTATGCCTTCCTACTCATTATCTTAACACCGCAGGTGAATGGAAGGTGATTTTTAATGAAGAAACAGAACCCATATTAGAGCTGGCCAATAAATACAACTTAGCTATTGAGGTACATCCTTATGATGGAGAAAAATTCATAAAGTTAGAAGACTCAGCATGGCGCTTTCATTTGATTTGGATGTTAGCTCAATGTGCTGATTCTTATCACTTTTACACCTTAAATGGTTACTACGATAAGTATCCTAATATTCGAACTGCTTTTGCTCACGGAGGTCAGCTTAATCATATTAATATTGGCAGAAGAACACAAGGTTTTGATGGTAGACCAGATCTTTTTGAGGGCAAATCCAGACCCCGCGCTGCCGTGGGACATCCCAATATTTATTTTGACACATTGGTGCATGACGCTATTAGTTTTGAGGTGATGCTAAAGCGACAACAATCTACCAATCAAATAATTATGGGCCTAGATGACCCCTATCCACTGGGAGAAATGGAAAGCGAATTGCAAAGTAGCTACCCTGGCAAACTGCTCGATCTTGTGCTCGAGCAAGGACTTATTACCCAAAAACAACATCAAGAAATATGGAAAGATAACGTGGCCAGATGGCTGTATGGCCATGATGCCGAAAAGTTCTTGGCAAGAATTAGTCCATAGAGTACTACAACTCCGTTATAAAAGGTGCATAAAGTGCCTCCAGTCTTCCTTTATTTTGCACCATACAAGATAAAAATATGTCCATCAAAACGGCAGCAATTATATACGGAGGTAAATCTACCGAACACGAAGTATCTATTCGATCTGCTAGAAACATAGCAAAAGCTATAGATAGCAATCAGTTTAACACCGTGCTTATTGCTATTAGCAAAAGCGGTAAATGGTTTTTAAAAACACAGGATGAACTAAATCACGAAAATGTAGTAGTGGAAAGTAGCACTCAATTGGTTTTAATACCCGGAGCAATCCAAGAGCAAATAATTACCCTTTCTGATCAAAAAAGCATCGGAAATATAGATGTTGTCTTCCCTATAGTGCATGGCACCGGGGGCGAAGACGGCAGTTTACAAGGCTTATTAAAAACCATGAATATTGCATTTGTAGGTCCCGGAGTAATTGGTTCTGCACTGTGTATAGACAAAGAAGTAACTAAGCGTATATTAAATGAAGCTGGCATTGCTAACAGCGCATTCTCAAGCTTCTTAAAGGCGGAAAGACACCTAATAAACTTTGAGACTATCAAAGTAAAACTGGGAGTACCTATGTATATTAAGCCCCCAAACTTAGGCTCATCCGTAGGTATAAGTAAAGTAACCACCGAAGCTGAATTTTACCAAGCCATAGATTTAGCACTACAATTTGATCGAAAAGTACTTATCGAACAAAACATAGTGGGCAGAGAGATAGAATGTGCCGTAATGGGAAACGGAGATGCAAAAGCCTCTCCGGTGGGTGAAGTAGTGACCAACCAAGATAGCCATGCCTTTTATGACTACTCAGCAAAATATACTGATTCAAATGGTTCGGTTACTGTAATACCTGCAGAACTAGATGCTGCTACACAAGACAAAATTCGTGAAATAGCCATAAGAACATATAAAGCACTCTGCTGCGAAGGGATGTCACGCGTGGATGTGTTTTTAACACCAAATGGAGATATCTATGTTAACGAGGTAAATACACTTCCCGGATTCACCGACATTAGTATGTATCCGAAGCTTTGGGGTGCTGCGGGAATATCTTATTCTGCAGTTATCAGTCAGCTTTTACAACTTGCACTGGATAGACACGAGGAAGAAAACGAGGTGAAAACAACATTTTAGGTTTACATAAGTCTCCTGTTACTAGGATAAAGAGTTTAAACAAAGATGCATCACCAACACTAATTATTTATTTTTTTTAGATTACTTATAGCTAAGCTCCACATGCTGCTATGTGGATTATGAACTATTTTGGCTACGTCTGTACGTAGTGTATTAAAAATAGAGGTGAGCGTAGTATCTATAAACCAAAAAAGCGTCTACATATTTAGGAATATCAATACCTAGGTGTTTATAAGTGAATTGCACGCCCTTTACCAGGCCATACATTTGCGGCCAACACTTTTAATAAAACAAATGAAAAAGTCAATAAAAATAGTAGCCGCCGTAGTCATGTGCTCATTAATCGCTTGTGTTCCGGCAAGAAAGCTAGAAGAATTACAGGTAAAGTATGATAACTTACAAGGTAGTTATGACGGGCTAAAGACACTCAAAGAATTTAACGATACCACTCTTGCTGACTTAAAAGCAGATTATGACGCTCTTCAACATCAGTATGAAGCAACGGTGATGGAGTGTGATCAACAAAAAGCAGATTTTGAAAAAATTCAAAACTCTTATAAAATTTTAGGAGAGAATTATAAGAGCCTCATAAACAGCAATGAAACAACGAAGAAAGATTTGAGATACGAGTTACAACAACTTGACAAACAACTTGATGAGAAAAAAAGTGAACTTTATGCCAAAGAGCTAAAGCTCTCTGCCAAAGAAGAAGAATCCAATAAACTTAAAAAGAATCTTGACGCTTTAGCCCTATCACTTAAGGAGAGAGAAAAAAGAGTTAATGAACTAGAATCTAAACTAGCCTCTCAAGAAAAAGCAGTAAAAGATCTCAAAAACAAACTTACAGAGTCTCTAATTGGATACAAAAACAGTGGAATTTCTGTTATAGAAAAAAATGGAAAAGTATATGTATCGTTAGACAATAGTTTACTTTTCAAATCCGGTAAAACCGACATTGATTGGAAAGGTAAAACAGCCTTACTCAAAGTATCAGAGAGTTTAATGGACCTAGAGGATTTTGATATTATGGTTGAAGGCCACACCGATAATGTTCCTATGAAATCTGCTACGATAGAAGACAACTGGGACTTAAGCGTGCTTAGAGCAACCTCTGTTGTTCGTTACCTTACCACAGAGGGCAAAATGAATCCGATTAAAATCATCCCAAGTGGACGTAGCAAGTATGTTCCTGTGAATGCAGCAGATACGCCAGAAGCCAGAGCAGCCAACAGAAGAATTGAGATTATCTTATCTCCTAAATTGGATCAGTTGATGGAGATTTTGAAATAAACATAAACGTCTAAAAAAAAAGAGGGGTAAATTATTGATTTGCTCCTCTTTTTTTTTAAAATCTTGTCTTTAATTACTTCTTTTGTCCGAGCAAATATGCTTTGTGAAATGCAGCTAAATCTCCATCCATTACTGCTTGTACATTACTGGTTTCTTCACCTGTACGTACATCTTTAACCAGTTTGTATGGATGCATTACGTAGTTTCTGATCTGACTCCCCCACTCTATTTTCATCTTGCCGTTTTCGATTTCTGCTCGTGCATCGTTTTGCTTACGAAGTTCAATATCATATAGCTGTGATTTAAGCATCTTCATCGCTTCTTCCTTGTTAGCTAATTGGGAACGGGCTTGTTGGCACACTACCATTATACCAGAGGGTTTGTGCGTAAGCTGTACCTTCGTTTCCACCTTGTTTACGTTCTGTCCTCCTGCGCCCCCACTACGTGAAGTTTGCATATCTATATCTGCCCAATTCAGTTCTATTTGAATACTATCATCTACCACGGGATAGATGTAGGCTGATGCAAAACTGGTATGTCTACGTGCACTACTATCAAAAGGACTTATCCGAACTAATCGGTGTACTCCATTATCACCTTTAAGATAACCAAAAGCAAAATCTCCTGAAATTTGGATACTTATGGACTTAATTCCGGCCACATCACCATCCACCTGATCTAATACTTCTACTTTATAGCCGTTATTTTGCCCCCACATGATGTACATTCTACTGAGCATACTTGCCCAATCATTACTTTCTGTACCACCAGCGCCAGCATTAATCTCTAAAATAGCATCAAGTTGATCTTCCTCACCACTGAGCATATTCTTCAACTCCAGATCTTGAAGTTTAGCTAGGATTTCTTGATATTTCACCTCTATTTCAGCATCAACATCCTCTCCCATTTCTTTAAACTCTTGGAGTACTTCTATTTCTTCAACACCAGCATTTACAGATAACCACGCATTAGTCCAAATTTTCTTTTTCTTGATGTTTTTAAGGTGAAGCTCTGCTTTTTTGGGATCGTCCCAAAAGCTAGGATCTTGTGTTTGTTGCTCTTCATCTTCTATAAGAGCAAGATTCTTTGCTAAGTCAAAGATAGTCCGCCAGTTTTGCTGTGCGGCCTTTAATGTCGTTATACTGATCAGTGGTCATTGGAAGGCGCAATATTACTAAATACTATGCTAAAGGCATAAAAAAACGCCAACCGTTTGAACGATTGGCGTTTTGTCCTTTACTCATGCTCAGTATTGAAACTTTAACATCTTCAATTAAGCATTCATGAAACAGCAACTAACATAACTATACCGTAATGACTAGTATAGTTCAGCTTTTAATTTATCTCTAATTTCTTGAATCTCTTCGCGATTTACAGGCTTGTCTACTTTAAGCATTAGCTCTAAAAGATATTCCATATCAGACATATCTCCTATTTCTTCTTCTACCACATAACCTATATCGAAATTGCCTTTAGCTTCAATAAACTCACTCGCTAGCCTGCATATTTTAACAATGGTAGGGTCTGCTTCTTCCAATGCCATAGTTCTAATTTCCGCTAATTGAGCGATAGTTTTATTTGCATCAAATTTAATAGTTACTTCTTTTAGAAGATTATTTAAGGCTAAATTGGCTTTTGCTTCTTTCATTCTATTCTAATATTTGCTGCGAAAATAATTTTTATACCACCAATATCCATATTCTTTTTTAATACCCTAAGTAAGACACGGTATTCTATAAAAAAAACAATATAAATCATCCGCCTAAGTAATTGTAGACTAGATAGTTAAATTTGCTACCCTAAAAAGTAAAATAACTTTACATAAAACCATTGTTGAATAAGCATGCTGGCAGAAATAATAACCATAGGTGACGAGATACTAATAGGCCAAACAGTAGACACCAACTCAGCTTGGCTAGGAGAACACCTAAATACTTACGGTATTGAGGTAATTCAAATAACATCCATTAACGACAAGAAAGAAAGTATTGTCGCTGCAATTAAAAGTGCTGAAAACCGTGCGGATATTATTCTGATTACCGGCGGATTAGGTCCGACAAAGGACGACATTACTAAAAAAGTACTGGCAGATTATTTTGGAGCTAGTTTAATAATGCACGAAGGCACCTTACAACGCATTAAACATATTTTTGAAAGCAGAGGTCGATCTTTGATACAAGTCAATATTGACCAAGCATTAGTTCCGGATTCTTGCGAAGTCATACCCAACACGAAAGGTACTGCTCCAGGAATGTATTTTGAGAAAAATGGAAAAATATATGTGAGTATGCCCGGCGTGCCTTATGAAATGAAGGCAATGATGGAAAATATGGTCTTTGAAAAGCTCAACAAACAAGGTGATAATTATGCCATAGTGCACAAAACCATAACAGTAGTTGGCGTACCTGAGTCTCACTTGGCACAAAGTATTGAGTTCGTAGAAGATCGATTACCCTCAGATATTAAACTAGCCTATCTACCTCATCTTAATTTAGTTAGACTTAGATTATCGGGCAAGTCAACCTTGCGAAGCGAAGTCGAATTAATGACCGATATTGATACTAATTTTGAGAAAATAAAGCAAATCATAGGAAATGTATGGTTTGAAGGCGACCAAGGAATTGCAGAAATTATAGGTACTATGCTCATGGCCAATAAACAAACCATTGGAACCATTGAATCATGTTCAGGCGGATTTGTGGCGCATAGCATGACAGCCAATGCTGGAAGTTCTTCCTATTACAAAGGAAGTTTACTTACCTACGCCTACGAAACAAAAGTGAAACTCGCTGACATTAATCAGGATATGCTGAATAATGTAGGTGCGGTAAGTGAGGAAGTATGCGCAGCAATGGCAACTAATGCCAAGCAAAAACTAGACGTAGACTATTGTATATCAACTACAGGTATAGCAGGCCCTGATGGTGGCACCGCTGACAAACCAGTAGGACTAGTCTATATCGGACTCGCAAAACCTGACGGATCTGTAGAAGTAAAAAAATGTGAATTTCACGGTACCCGTCTTCAAATCATTGAAAGAACTGCCTATACCGCTTTAGATATGGTCAGACGGGCCATAGATTCTAATCGTTAAAATCAATTTAATCACAAAAGGAAAAAACCCTGCTATCCTTTGATTTTCTTTATTGCTTTTACTACTCTAACACCGTCTAATCCTGCACTAATTATACCCCCGGCATAACCGGCCCCTTCTCCACACGGATAGAGGTTGCTTATTTCGGTATGATGTAAATCAGCCGTTCTAGGAATCCGAACCGGCGCACTGGTTCTGCTTTCTGGAGCCGTTACTACAGCATCTTGGTGATCAAAACCTTTCAGCTTTTTGGTAATTGCTCGCAAGCCTTCTCGCAATCTAAAATTAATAGCTTCGGGATAAAGTACATTTAAATCTACCGATGTTTTACCTGGGTAATAACTGCTAGCATTTAATGCATCACTCTGTTTTTCCTCCAAATAGTCCAATAAATTTTGTGCGGGCACTTTAAACTGACCACCTCCCATTTTATACGCTTTTTGTTCTATATACTTTTGAAACTCTAATCCTGCTAAAGGACCATGCTGTTTAAAGTCTACCCACTCCTCTTCTCCTATTTCGGTAACCCAACCACTGTTTGCATAATTTCCATTACGTTTACTCGGACTCCATCCATTCACCACTACTTCACCGTTATTTGTTGCTGCTGGTGCTATAATTCCGCCTGGACACATACAAAAAGAAAAAGCACCTTTACCTGCGACCTGTGTCACTAGGCTGTATGCCGCCGGTGGCAGAATGGCAGCATTCTTTTCATTGTGATATTGTATGGTGTTAATAAGGCTCTGGGGATGCTCTATCCTAAAGCCCATTGCAAAAGGCTTCGCCTCTAACGCTATTTGATTCTCGTGCAACAGATAATAGATATCACGAGCACTGTGTCCTGTTGCCAATACTACATGCTGACAAGACTCCCATTGATCATTTATTGCTATTTCTTTTACTTGTTGGTCTACGATTCTCAAATCTGTAAGCTTTGCTCCAAATCGTACTTCTCCCCCATTATCGCATATAGTCTTTCTAAGATTCTCAATAATTTCTGGAAGCTTATTGGTCCCGATATGAGGATGTGCTTCATAAAGAATATTTTCATCTGCACCATGGAGGACCAGTAATTCTAGTATTTCTTGAATTTTACCTCTTTTCATAGAACGGGTATACAACTTTCCGTCTGAAAATGTTCCGGCACCGCCCTCACCATAGCAATAGTTAGATTCTGTATTCATCTCTCCAGACCTATTTAGCTTAGCTACGTCTCGTCTTCTCTCCTTTACCGCTTGCCCACGTTCCACCACAATGGGCTTAATTCCCAGTTGTAAACATTTTAATGCTGCAAAAATACCCGCAGGTCCGAAGCCAATAATATGAACTGTTTCTTCTTTACGAAGCGGAGGAAAATCTGGCATGCTAATCGTTTCAGGCCAATCGTTTCCTGAAAATAACTCAAGCCTTAAGTTATATTTTATATCTGCTTTGCGAGCATCTAAGGACTTCTTCAATATTTTAATAACGTTCAGGTCACCTTGTATATTCCTTATTTTTGATTTGAAAAATAGTTGCAATTTTTCCTCCTGAGCATGATACTCATGAATGGGAACGCTTATCTCTATAATATCTCTAGCCACTTTACTTTTCCAAGAAATGTCCACAAAGATTTTATAAAAGTTTAATATAACCCACCTTTGTTCTCAACATAATGACAAAATCAATCGAAGAGCTTAAAGAATACGTTGCGCAAACGCGCAGAGATATAGTGAGAATGGTGCACGGAGTGCAATCTGGACACCCAGGAGGATCTCTAGGCTGTACCGAGTTGTTAACGGTATTATACCAAAATGTACTTCGTCACAACCCGTCTGATTTTAAAATGGATGGAAAAGACGAAGATATTTTCATTTTATCTAACGGACATATTTCTCCTGTGTATTACAGTGCTTTAGCGCACAGTGGATATTTTCCTGTAGCTGAATTAGGTAGCTTTCGTAAACTAAACACAAGACTTCAAGGTCATCCAACTACCCATGATGGTTTACCAGGAGTTAGGATAGCTTCGGGCTCATTAGGACAAGGTTTATCTGTTGCCTGCGGTATTGCACAAGCCAAGAAACTTAATGGTGACGACAAACTAGTATACGTGCTCATGGGTGACGGCGAGTTACAAGAAGGACAGGTTTGGGAAGCGGTAATGTATGCCGCTCATAATAAAATGGATAATATCATAGCGACGGTTGACGTAAACGGGCGTCAAATAGACGGTGATACCAAAGACATTATGGGTTTTACAGATCTCAGATCAAAATTTGAGGCATTTGGATGGAACGTTATATCAATGAATGGAAATGACCTAGCCGATGTGGAAGATACATTAAGTAAAGCAGGCGTATTAAGCGGAAATAAACAACCTATTTGCATTTTAATGAATACTGAAATGGGAAATGGTGTAGACTTTATGATGGGAAGTCATGAATGGCATGGAATTGCACCAAACGATGAACAACTTGCTGCTGCTTTAGCCCAAAACCCTTCTGTAATCGGTGATTACTAACTAACTAGCACGGTTTTTGAAGAATACTGCGTAAAATATGGCGATACACAAAAAAATATGCATAATAATACTGGTAATGCTAGCAGTAAACAGTTATGCCCAACAGCCAAAAACACGCATATTATTTGTACTTGACGGCAGCGGTAGCATGTATGCCAAGATGGGAAACGATAATAGAATAACCGTAGCTAAACGACTTTTAACGAGATTAGTTGACAGCCTAGCGGGGCAAACAGATCTCGAGCTAGCGCTGCGTATTTATGGACATCAATCTCAAAAAACAGAGAGAAATTGCAAAGACACTAAACTAGAAGTGCCTTTTGGTCCAAGAAATCATCAATCTATTAAAGATAAAATTAGGGATTTAAGACCTAAGGGAACTACCTTAATCGCTTACTCATTACAAGAAGCAGCATACGATTTCCCAAAAAGTACGGGTGTGCGGAATATCATTATTCTTATTACAGACGGATTGGAAGAATGCGATGGTGATCCGTGCGCGGTTTCTTTGGCACTTCAAAAACAAGGTGTTATCCTCAGACCTTTTGTTATTGGACTCGGTTTAAATTCTGAATTCAGAACTCAATTTGAATGTGTCGGACGTTATTTTGAAGCAGAAACAGAAAACGATTTTGAAAATGTACTAAACGTCGTAATTAGTCAAGCTATAAATAACACATCCGCTCAAATAAATTTAATGGATAGCTATGGCAGGCCCACTGAGACTGGGGTTAACATGACTTTTACAGACTCTAAAACAGGAAAGGAAATCGCAAACATGTATCATACATTAAATGATCGAGATGTGCCTGATACCATTTATATGGATCCAGGTTATTTATACGACATTAAGGTACATACTATTCCTCCTGTTTATAAAAGAAAGGTAGAAATTATTGCTGGAAGGCACAATACAATTGCCATTGATGCTCCTCAAGGATTACTTAGTCTGAAAATTGACGGAGTTACTAATTATAAAAATTTACAAGCTATCATTATAGATAAACAGTCGGGAGAGATAATACAAGTTCAAGATTTTAATGAACAACAAAAATATATTGTAAATGACTACAAGGTAGAACTCCTTACCTTACCTCGTATTACCCAAGAAAGTGTGCAAGTCGAACAAAACAAGACCACAACTCTTCAAGTTCAACAGCCTGGAAAGCTTAATGTGGTAACGCGTAAAAAACTTGAAATGGGCATTTATTACAGACATAATGGAGAGTTGGAACTTATTAAAAATATTTACAATGTAAATGGTCAAGACATAACAGTTCTTCAACCTGGAGATTATAAATTAATCTACAAAGAGGCTGTAGTAAAAGAGTCTGAAAGCACCAAAATACAAGATTTCACAATTAGAAGCGGTGAAATGAAACATATAACCATACAATAAAATACAAAAGAATTACACCTCAATGGAAAAAAAAGATACACGATCAGGATTTGGAGATGGTCTATACGAGTTAGGACTCAAAAATAAAAATGTAGTTGGGCTTTGTGCTGACCTTACTGGATCACTCAAAATGAATAAATTTCAAAATGAATTTCCAGAGAGATTTTTCCAAGTAGGTATTGCAGAAGCAAATATGATGAGTATGGCTGCAGGACTTGCCACAGCAGGTAAAATTCCATTTACAGGCACGTTTGCTAATTTCTCAACAGGCAGAGTATATGATCAAATCCGTCAATCGATTGCATATAGCCATAAAAACGTAAAAATATGTGCATCTCATGCAGGACTAACACTGGGTGAAGATGGAGCTACTCATCAAATACTAGAAGATATAGGTCTTATGAAAATGCTTCCAGGGATGACAGTTATTAACCCATGTGATTATGCCCAAACCAAGGCAGCAACTATCGCTATTGCAGATCACGAAGGACCTGTATATTTACGTTTTGGAAGACCTAGTTGGCCTATATTTACAACTGATTTAGAGTTTATTATAGGTAAAGCACTGCACATGAGAAAAGGAACGGATGTTACCATCTTTGCCACTGGGCATTTAGTATGGAATTCATTAGAAGCTGCCAAAGCACTTGCAGAAGAAGGAATCTCTGCTGAGGTAATCAACATACATACAATCAAGCCATTAGATAATAAAGCGATTCTTGATGCTGTTGCAAATACAAAATGTGCAGTTACCGCAGAAGAACATCAAATGAATGGCGGATTAGGAGATAGCATTTGTCAATTATTGGCAAGACACACCCCGCTTCCTGTTGAAATGGTGGCCGTTAACGATAGTTTTGGTGAGAGTGGAACTCCTATGGAGCTGCTTGATAAATATGGCTTAGGAATAAAAGACGTAGTGGCCGCAGCTAAACGTGCCATCGCTCGTAAGTAATACAGTGAAAATACTATTCGTTTACAATAAAAAAGCTGGCAAGAAATACGAGCCCTCCGTTGTAAATGAAATTACGTCTAGACTGCCAAGCAACGCAGAAAGCACCTTTATAGATATCCGGGATTTTGCGGACTGCAAAACAAAGAAATTTGATATGCTTGTAGCTATCGGTGGCGATGGAACTGTAAATACAGTGGCTAAACGATGCACAAAACAAAAGTTAATTCTAGGTATTATTCCCAAAGGATCTGGAGATGGATTAGCTCGATTCTTAGAAATTCCGCGTGATATTTATGGAGCACTAAGCGTGCTGTTGACGGGCAAAATAATAGAAATTGATACTGCCAAAGTGGATAGGCATTTTTTTATTAATGTGGCAGGCGCTGGATTTGAAGCTTATGTAGCGCATAAATTTGGAGTCGGCGGCATACGTGGATTACGAGGGTATGCAAATACTATCTTGGATTCTTTTTCTACTCAAGAAGAGCAAGCAGTAACACTTACACTTAATGGCAAAAAAACAACCCTCCCGTTTTTTAGTTTAAGCGTGGCTAATGGAAGCCAATGGGGTAATAACTTTGAAATAGCAAGTGAAGCAGACATACAAGACGGAATGCTTGACGTTGCCGTGATGAGAAAACCAAAATGGCACCAAATATTAAGTCTAATTATTTATCTAAAGAGTAAAAAACAAGAAAACAACTCTCTTTTTACTTACTATAAGGCTTCAGAAATTGATTTAAAAAGGAGCGGAAAGCTTTGGCATATTGATGGAGAACCTATAGTTTTGAAAAACAAAAAAAGAATTATTGTACACCCTAAAAGCCTAAAAGTAACTGTCAGCTCATGACTAAAAAAAAAATGGAGAAGTTAGATTTATCCAACTTCTTTTTAAACAGCCAAGAAGATAGCGGATTTAAATTGCTCTCTGATGAGGAGGTGGTAGAACCAAAAACACCTCATCTTGACATCAATGCGCAAAAATTACTAGTACGCAAAGAGAAAAAAGGTCGTGGTGGAAAAACAGTGACCGTTGTTGAAGGATATCAAGGAAACCCACAAACCCTAGAGGCACTTTGTAAAAAAGTAAAACAACAATGTGGTGTTGGAGGCTCAGTAGAACACAAAACATTTATTATACAAGGAGACAAGTGCGACCAAGTAGTAAAAATCCTAATCAAAGAAGGATACAACGCTCGCAAAACCACCATGTAGTCTATGAGCAAATACAGGACTTGTACACTTAAAAAAAAACTACCTGCAGCATTACTACAAATGGTATTAATGCTCTCATTATGAATGTTTTAAATAATTATAGTACATTTAACTATAAGCTATGGCTAATCTAAAATGTATATAATTAAGGAACTTTTAGATGAATATAATGTTCGATTTTAACATCTTTAAAGCGTATCAAAGTTAACTTCGCAGCCTAATTAGTTATGAAGTCACATCCAATTACTGATCGTGTTTTTGATATCTCATCCAAAACCAACAAGAATTTAAGCTTAGACCAATTAATCAAGGCTGCGGTTGCTCGAAATGAAGGTAGAATCACTAATACTGGAGCTCTAGCAGGAGACACCGGTAAATTTACAGGCAGATCCCCAAAAGACAAATACAGCGTTTTAGACGACACCACAAGAGATGAAGTATGGTGGGGAAATATTAACCAACCATTCGAGCCTGAAAAGTTTGATGCTTTGCTTGAGCGTGTTATTCAGCATTACGAAGGAAAAGAGATATTTGTAAGAGATGCGTATGCATGTGCCGATCCTGACTACAAAATAAATGTACGTGTGGTGAACGAGACTGCATATCAAAATTTATTTGTTCATCACATGTTTATTCGTCCAGAACAAAGTGAGCTTGATGCTATTGATCCAGAGTGGATAATACTGGCTGCTCCAAGTTTTATGGCTGTACCTGAGAGAGACGGAACGCGCCAAGAAAATTTTTCGATAATTAACTTCACCAAGAAAATTTACATCATTGGTGGAAGTGGATATACTGGAGAAATCAAAAAAGGAATTTTCACTGTGCTTAATTTCACCTTACCGGTGGAGCATGATGTACTAAGTATGCATTGCTCTGCAAATATAGGTAATAACGGTGATTCAGCTGTTTTCTTTGGCCTTTCTGGAACAGGTAAAACAACACTTTCCGCAGATCCGAAAAGAAAGCTAATTGGAGATGATGAACATGGATGGAGTAAAAATGGCATTTTTAACTTTGAAGGTGGATGCTATGCAAAAACCATTAATCTTACAGAAGAAAATGAACCTACTATTTGGAAAGCAATAACCAAAGGAGCGCTGGTGGAAAATGTTCGTTTCTTTCCAGATTCGGATGTAGTAAATTATGATGACGTAAGCGTAACCGAAAACACCAGATGTGCCTATCCCATTGAAAACATTGACAATATTGCTGTACCAAGTGTGGGACCTCAGCCTAAAAATATTTTCTTTCTTACTGCAGATGCATTTGGTGTACTTCCTCCTATTGCTAAACTTACCCCAGGTCAAGCCGGTTATCATTTTATCAGTGGATATACTGCCAAGGTAGCAGGAACAGAAGAAGGGATTACCGAACCACAAGCAACATTCTCTGCTTGCTTTGGAGCCGCATTTATCCCCTTACACCCAGGAAGATATGCTGACATGCTCGGCACAAAAATGACCGAAAACAATGTAAATGTTTGGTTAATAAATACAGGATGGAGTGGTGGCGCATACGGTGTAGGAAGCCGCATGAAATTAAAATATACCCGCGCAATGCTGAATGCTGCAATGGATGGAAAATTGGATAATGTAGTATTTGAAATGCATCCTGTATTTGGTGTTTCTATGCCTACTGAATGCCCTGAAGTTCCTTCAGAGCTTCTTAATCCACGAAACACGTGGGAAGATAAAGCTGGCTATGACACATCGGCGAATGAACTTGCGCAATTATTCAATGCTAACTTTGAAAAATATGCAGCAGGCGTTTCTGACGAAATTCTTAAAGCAGCGCCTAAAGGGACTCTATCTATATAGCACCCCAAAATTCACCCAATACGATAACTAACTGTGCAGGTTATTGTATTTTTCATCTGCCTTTATATGTATGGTTCTGCACTACCTGCTTAATGGAGAGCTTTTGGTTATTTCACTCTGTTAGTGATTATAATTAACTTAATCAGAACCTCAAGCAGATTGCGTGCTTAGATTAAATTTACTTTTTCCGTAAATTTATCCACCTTGTTGTTTATAAAAAAATAAAGGAAAACATCTGCAAAATGCCTATCCATGCTACATTTGGGCTTTTCACACAAGATAATTAATTTACCAAAGCTAAATGGCTGAAAATCAATACGACGAAGATAGCATACGCTCCTTAGACTGGAAGGAACACATACGGCTCCGCCCTGGCATGTATATCGGTAAGCTTGGAAACGGTTCTTCTGCGGAGGATGGAATATACATTCTTATGAAGGAAGTAATCGATAACTCGATTGACGAGTTTATGATGGGTAATGGACGACGTATTGACATAAAACTAGCCGAAAATATAGTTTCCGTTCGTGATTTTGGTCGAGGAATCCCGCTAGGAAAAGTAGTAGACGTTGTAAGTAAGATTAATACAGGAGCAAAATACGATAGTAATGTCTTTCAAAAATCAGTAGGACTTAATGGAGTTGGAACAAAAGCTGTAAACGCTCTTTCTTCCTATTTTATGGTAACTAGTTACAGAGAAGGAAAATATAAAACTGCGATTTTTGAGCGTGGAAACTTAGTAAAGGAAGAAGATGGTTCTACGTCTGAAATAAATGGCACCTATGTGGAATATGCTGCAGATATTGACATATTTAAAACACATAAATACATCACAGAGTACATTGATAATCAAATGTGGAATTATGTGTACCTCAATGCCGGACTAACCCTAAACTTCAACAGCAATAAATACTTTTCAAAAAATGGACTTTTTGATTTATTGGAAAGAAAGACGGTAGCAGAGGAAATTAAATACCCCATTATTCACCTTAAAGAGGGTGACATAGAGATTGCGATTACCCATGACAACCACTATGGCGAAGAATATTATTCTTTTGTTAATGGTCAAAACACTACACAAGGAGGAACACACGTTGCCGCATTTAAAGAGGCTTTAGTGCGAACTATACGCGATTTTTATAACAAAAGTTTTGAGCCTAGCGATATTAGGGCGTCTTTAATATGTGCTGTTTCTGTTCGTATCCAAGAACCTGTTTTTGAATCTCAAACGAAAACCAAATTAGGTAGCACCGAGATAGCGCCAGATGGCGCCTCACTTAAAACAGAGATAAACCAGTTTGTGAAGTCTCAGTTAGATAACTATTTGCATAAAAACCCAGAGACTGCAGATGCCTTATTACGCAAGATACAGCAGAGTGAGCGTGAACGAAAGGATATGGCAGGTGTGCGAAAAATAGCACGGGACAGAGCCAAAAAAGCAAGTGTTCACAATAAAAAACTGCGCGATTGCCGTGTACATTTTACGGATGAAAAGTCAGAGAGGGCTTTAGATACCACCTTATTTATCACAGAAGGTGATTCTGCATCCGGAAGTATTACTAAAGCTAGAGATGTACAAACACAAGCCGTATTTAGTTTAAGAGGTAAACCTCTAAACTGCTATGGTCTTAAGAAAAAGATCGTATACGAAAACGAAGAATTTAATCTCCTTCAGCATGCACTTAATATCGAAGAAAGTGTTGACGATTTGCGTTATAATAAAATAGTGATTGCAACAGATGCCGATGTAGACGGTATGCACATTCGATTACTTATCCTAACCTTTTTCTTACAATTTTTTCCAGATTTGGTTAGAAAGGGACACGTTTATATATTAGAAACACCCCTTTTTAGAGTTCGGAACAAAAAGGAAACATTTTACTGTTACACAGATAAAGAGCGTTTTGATGCTATTAAAAAAATAGGTAAAACAGCAGAAATTACGCGATTCAAAGGTCTGGGAGAGATTTCACCTGACGAATTTGGTGGTTTTATAGGTGAAGATATTCGCTTAGAACCCGTGTTGCTAACAGAGGATTCAAGCATCACTAAAATACTAGAATATTACATGGGGAAAAACACCCCAGATAGACAAGATTTTATTATTGATAATCTTAGGATAGAGATAGATGAATCTAGCGATGAAGAACCTGAATTAACTGAAGAACTAATAGAAACGGAATCGGTATAATAGATTATGGACGAAAACGAAGAGTTAGAAGATAATTTGGAGACAAATCCTCAAGAGAAGGTCATAAAAATTGACCTTGCTGATGGTCAACGCGCCGTTAAAGGGATGTATGAAGACTGGTTCTTGGATTACGCAAGTTATGTGATTTTAGAGCGAGCAGTTCCTCATATTAATGATGGATTGAAACCTGTACAACGCCGATTCCTTCACGCAATGAAGGAAATGGATGATGGTCGTTACAATAAAGTTGCCAATGTGATTGGTAGCACCATGCAGTATCACCCTCATGGTGATATGGCTATAGGTGGCGCCATAATAAACATGGGTCAAAAAGACTTACTTATCGATTGTCAAGGAAACTGGGGTGATGTTAGAACAGGTGACAGTGCAGCTGCCTCAAGGTATATTGAAGCTAGACTTAATAAGTTTGCCCTAGAAATAGCATTTAATAAACAAACAACAGAGTGGCAAAAAAGTTATGACGGTCGTAAAAACGAGCCTATTACGCTACCCGTAAAATTTCCACTTTTACTAGCACAAGGAGTAGAAGGTATTGCTGTTGGACTTAGCACCAAGATAATGCCTCATAATTTTATTGAGTTAATAAAAGGAAGCATTAAAATATTAGAAGGAAAAACACCTACACTTTACCCTGATTTCTTAACGGGTGGCCAAGTAGATGTAACGGATTATCAAGATGGAAAACGTGGCGGTAAAATAAAAGTACGTGCTACCATAATAGAAAAAGATAAAAACACACTTGCTATTACCGATGTGCCTTACGGAATAACAACCGGAGGATTGATTGATAGCATCCTAAAGGCAAACGACAACGGGAAGATAAAGATCAAAAAGGTTGTTGATAATACTGCCAAAGATGTAGAAGTTGAGATACAATTACCTAATGGCATTTCTACGGATAAAACAATAGATGCCTTATATGCATTTACGGCATGCGAAAGCTCTATTTCTCCTAATGCCTGTGTCATTGTAGAGAATAAACCTATGTTCTTGGGTGTATCGGATATACTTAAGATTAACACCGAAAACACGGTAAAACTTCTCAAAGCAGAACTGGAGATAAAAAGAGGCGAACTGGAAGAAAAATGGCATTTCAGCTCACTCGAAAAGATATTCATTGAAGAACGTATTTACCGTGACATAGAAGAAGAAGAAACGTGGGAAGGTGTTCTGTCTGCTATTGATAAGGGCTTGAAACCCTTTACAAAGCATCTAAGACGGGAAGTAACAGAAGATGACATTGTACGCCTTACAGAAATAAAAATTAAACGTATATCTAAATTTGATGCATTTAAAGCGGATGAACTCTTAAAAGGTATCGAAGATGCTCTATTGGAAGTCAATAATTACTTAGAGAACTTAGTAGAATATGCAATTGCTTACTACCAGAATTTATTAGATAAATTTAGCAAAGGCAAAGAACGCAAGACCGAAATAAAAGGATTTGAGGAAATAAATACCAAAGTAGTCGCAGTAGCCAACGAAAAGCTATATGCCAATTTTGCAGAGGGATTTGTTGGCACAGGCATTAAAAAAGATGAATATATATGTGATTGTTCTGATATTGATGACATTATCGTTTTTAGAAAAGATGGAACGTACTCCGTAAGTAAGGTAAGTGCTAAAGCCTTCTTTGGTAAAAACATTATACACGTAGGTATATTTCGTAAAAATGAAGAACGACTTACGTATAATGCCATTTACACAGACGGAGATTCCAAGAGAACCATGGCTAAGCGTTTTAACGTAACCAGCGTAACTCGAGACAAAGAGTATAATGTAACCAAAGGCTCTGCGGATAGTAAACTTCAATATTTTAGTGTGAATCCAAATGGCGAAGCAGAAATTGTCAATATTTATCTTCACTCTGCAGCCAAAGCGAGAATAAAGTTATTTGACTTTGACTTCTCAGATATCGCCATAAAAGGGCGCAGTAGCCAAGGTAATATGGTAACCAAACAACCAGTGCGTAAGGTGGATCTTAAAGTAAAAGGGGTGTCTACTATTGGAGGAAGAGACATTTGGTACGAATCGAATATAGGCAGGTTAAATGTGCATGAACGAGGTCAATACTTGGGTAGTTTCCAAACAGACGATTTAATTCTGGTGATTTTTGATAGCGGTGAGTATGAGTTAACCAATCATGAGTTAACCAATCATTATGCTAATAAAGAAATTACTTTGATTGAGAAGTTCGATCCTAATTGTGTTATTAGTGCACTACATTATGATGGCAACGGAAAAAACTACTGCGTTAAGCGATTTAACGTAGAGACCCGCTCTACAGGAAAGCGTTTCAGTTTTATTACTGAAGGCTGGGGAAGTAAAATGATTCTTGCCGCTACACATAAATCACCTTTATTGGAACTTACCGTAAAAACAACAAGTGGAGAGAAAAGAATTAGTCAGGTTAATCTGACCACATTTATCGATGTTAAAGGTTGGAAGAGTATCGGAAATAAATTATGCGGCAAAGAATTTATTAAAGCTAAATTACTTCCACCACCACCAGATGATAATGATGACGATGATTTACCACCTACAACCTCTAGCGGAAACGGCGGATCTGATACTTCGAACGAATTTATAGTAGAGAGCGAAACTATAGAAACGGCAAGTAGTGACACAATCGAAGATCAAGAAGAAACTCCGCTCCCTATCGTAAAAAAAGTTATTGAACGGATAATAAAAGATGAATCCAAAAAAGACTTGAAAGAAATTCCAGATGATGCTATTCCAGAACTGCCTTCTAAAGAAAAGAAAGATAGTAATCAAACCTTTACTACGGGCGATCAAATAAGCTTATTATGAGTAAAATAACACCTCAATCCGTCTTTAAGCAGACATCAGCGCTTCACCTAACCATAAGTATCTTTACTACGTTAATTGTCGGAATATGCTACACACTCAGAATGCAAGTAAACGGTGGCGTAGAGCCTCGCACTATGCTTAACATATTCGAATTACTTGTCCCCGTAATGGCAATAGCTAGTTTTGCCGCGGCATATTACGTTGGGAAAAACCGGTATAAGAAACTAAACTCAAGCGCTAATCTGATAGATAAAATGAATGTCTACAGAGGTAATAACTTGTTAATCTGGAGCTCTTTAACTGGATCTGCTTTTTTTGCCGGTATCTCATTTTATATAACTGGTCAAAATAATTTATTACTTTACGGACTCATGACAGGTGTTATGCTACTTTACTTTCGTCCTTTAAAGTCTAGAGCCAAAGAAGAATTAAATTTAAACGAAAAAGAAAGTGACCTATTAGATCAGACCGTATGAGACATCTTGATTTTAGGCAGAAAGTATTAGGACCTTATTTTTGGTTTTTCTTATTCAAAAAATTACCACTAGCATTTTTTGCGGGAGTTAAACTCATAAATATTGATGACCAAGGAAGTGCAACCTCCTTAAAATTCAAATGGATCAATCAAAATCCTTTTCATTCTATGTATTTTGCTGCCATGCAAATGGCTGCTGAGCTTGCTACGGGATTATTACTTTTTCAATACCGTTCTTCAGCCACCCCATTTTCAATGTTACTTTTACGCGTGGAGGCTAATTACCATAAAAAAGCAGTAGGAAAAATCATCTTCTCATGCACTGAAGGCCATAATGTAAAAACCTACATAACTAAGCTATTGAGCGGTAACGATGGACAAGTGATATCAATGCCCGTAATGGCACACAATGAAAGCGGTGACATAATTGCAGATTTTATTTTCTCGTGGTCTTGTAAAAAACTTTCTCTATAAACTAGTCTATTGCTATAGATAGTAAGAATGTCTATTTTTTATGGCGTCGTCACCTATTTTCCAGTCCTTATTGAATAAATAAGGGCTTGTCCAATTGATTGAATTAAAATTACGCTTTTATTTCTTCTTTTATGATTGAGTGTGTAATATGATGAGAGTTTTGTTGGAATATTGCAATCACTTACAAAAATGAAAAACCGCACACTGCACCCCTACATATCTCTTGGTATTCTTGCCCTTATTTGGGGGAGCTCTTTTATTCTCATGAAAGAAGGCTTAAAGATTTTTTCGAGCTATCAAGTAGCAGCAATGCGTATTTCTTTTGCAGGACTAGCCCTCTTACCATTCGTCAATTGGAAGAAGGTGCACCTTAAAAAAGGAGACCTAAAGTATTTTGCGATAAGCGGTTTTACTGGAAGTGCTATCCCTGCTTTTTTATTTACCGCAGCACAAACCAAAATTTCCAGCTCGTTAGCTGGGGCATTAAACGGACTTACCCCCTTATTTGCTTTACTTGTGGGCGTTATATTTTTAAAGGTAGAGTTTAATAAGAAAAAGTTCTTGGGTGTTCTCTTTGGTTTAGTTGGCGCGCTATTCCTGGTATACAGACAAGATATGAACTACGATATAGGCTATACCTTACTCGTAGTACTTGCAACCTTATTATATGGTATTAATGTGAATATCATAAAGCACAAGCTTTCTGACTATCCGCCACTTTTGGTATCTGCTTTGCCCTTGGCGATTATTGGCTTATTCGGTGGAGTTGTTTTACTATTTACAGGTCTTCACATTGAGCTTGCCGAAAGTCAACATATCAAATCACTTCTAGCTGTGATCATTCTTGCCATTGTAGGCACTGCGTTTAGCCTGATTTTATTCAATAAGCTTATACATCAGACCAATGCCGTTTTTGCTACATCAGTGACCTATCTCATTCCCATAGTGGCTTTGTACTGGGGTTTTTTAGCCAACGAGGCAATTTCACTTAATCAAATAGGTGGATTATTATTTATCATTATTGCCATTTGGATGATCAGAAATGACAAAGCATGAGCTGTTCACTATTATAATTTTAACTAGTCAAGAACTTATTCACGATTTAAACCTTTAACCTCTGTGAAATTTAACTATCATTTAAAAAGTAGAAACAGCTATACCTACAAAGCGTATAGAGAATATATTGACGTACTTCATGCCCAAGATAAAACTACGGGAAACAACCATTCAGAAGCCATGCTAGCGTATTCTAAAATGAATGTTACACGAATGAAGCGTTTGGATAAAACAGCATTAATACGCCAAGATTTGGCCGAAGTAATTCTATCCTTAACGAATCAGAAATGGCTTATTTTAACTGAGGCATGGTGTGGCGATGCAGCACAAAACATCCCTTGGATCAATAAAATGGCGGCGTTAAATAGCGCTATTCAAGTTCAGCTTATCCTTAGAGATGAAAACACAGATATCATGCATGACTATCAGACCAACGGTGGTAATAGTATTCCCAAACTAATTGCGCTAGATGAACATGAGCAAGTACTATTCACCTGGGGACCACGGCCAAGGTTAATGCAGGAAAAATATATCCAAATGAAGAATGAAGGAATTGAATATGCAGATCTATTAAAACAGATCCATACCCTTTATGCTAAAGACAATGGCACTGAACTTCAAGCCGAATTTTATTCGATTTTGAAATAATCTTACCTATAAAGGTCTATTTGGGTAAAAGTTTATCTCGTGTATTGATAAGTTTTAATGATTTAATTTGTCTTAAAGCATACTTTTGGATTTAATTTGACAACTTCAAAAAAATCATAAATCTGAAATGAAATTTATTGTAAACACAAACCAACTTCTAAACAAGCTTTTAGGTGTGAGTGGCACTATCGTGTCTAAACCTGTTATACCTATATTAGATCACTTCTTGTTTGATATAAAAGATGGCAAGCTAACCATTACTGCAACAGATTTAGAGACATCTATGAGTACATCTTTAGATGTACAATCTGACGAAGATATTCGTATGGCTGTGCCGTCAAAAATGTGCATAGAAATGCTAAAAGCACTTCCTAATCAACCTGTCACTTTCACACTGCAGGCAGATACCAATATCATAGAGTTAAAATCAGAATTCGGTAGATATAAACTAATAGGACAAAATGCGGATGATTTCCCAAGAATTCCAGAAGCAACCGCAGAGAATAGTTTTAATATGGCTTCAGGAGCTTTATCGAGTAGCATTGTACAAACCATTTTTGCATCAGGCAACGATGAGCTTAGACTAAGTCTTACAGGTGTATACGTACAACTGTTTAAAAACAATGTAGTATTTGTAGCCACCGATGCCAATCGATTAGTAAAAATAGAAAGAACAGATGTAAAACCTGGCGTAGAAGCTAGTTTCATACTACCCAAAAAAGCCTTAAACCTACTTAAGTCTAGTTTACCTCAAGATGATAGCGAGTGTCATGTAGATTTTAACGATAGCAATGCATTCTTTACATTTGGTGATGTAAGACTAATATGTAGATTGATAGACGAACGTTACCCTGATTACAGGGCTGTTATCCCTACCGAAAACCCAAATAAACTGACGGTAAACAGAACAGATTTTTTAAACTCTGTAAAACGTATTAGTATTTTTGGCAACAAGTCTACGAATCAAATTAATATTAAAATAACAGGTAGTGAGCTTACTATTTCTGCAGAAGACATTGACATGAGCAATGAAGCTGTTGAACGATTAGGCTGTGATTTTGCTGGAGAAGATATGGAAATAGGCTTCAATTCTAAGTTACTTATTGAGCTACTTCAGAATATAAATACTCCTGATATCATTATTGAATTATCAACACCAAATAGAGCAGGAATTATACTACCCAATCAAAATATAGATGACGAGCATTTACTTATGCTGATTATGCCGATGATGATTGCAAGTGCTTCATAGGCTAACGCAACATTAATGTCATTTGAATGTCAGATTGAATTAATTGAATCTGTTTCACTAATAAAGAGATTTATATTTGATTTGACTTAATAGTCAAAAGCCAATCTAAAGCCTCAGTACAAGGTACTGGGGCTTTTACTTTTTTAAGTTTTCTGTACCTATATCGAGTCATGTAGTTCAGATAAATCGAATAATGAAAGGCACCTAAAACATCTGCGATCTTCACTTAATGTAGAATTTTAATACCCCTTTATGAGAAAATAAGAGTTATAGTGAGTATTAAAGACGATTTGGTCCATTAGTTGCGTTTGTAGCTATACGAAAGGAGGATTCAAATCATGAAATATATCAAAACTACCATTTTAACCATACTTTGCACGGTATTCTTACATATTGAGGCAGGATCTTCTTACACCCGTATTATTGATTTTTATGGACACCCGTTAACGGTATCATACGATCCACAGTTAAGCTCTTTAAAATTTAGAAAATGGGATCAGGCAGAAATAAGCCGAAATTTAAGTGTTTTCCGAAATTCAAACCTATCCATAAGTGTAAATAATCTAAAGCGTCACATTGTAATTTTTGACCTAGACGGTACTGCTACAACACTTCTTATTGATAAGTATGCACGACAAATTTCAAGAGCAAATGATAAGAATACAACTACCTTTATCAAATATCTTTTCTTAAAAGAACTTAACTACGATGTTATTTTAACCAAAACAGGAACTGATCTTAATTGTATGGGGAACTTAAACTTTACTCCTGGACGGTATATTTTCATTAAATACGCCAATAAAACCTATAAAGATTTGGACTATGCTAACCGGAAAAACAAAGGAAAGCATCTTATTTTTATGGATAAAAAAATCACTACAAAAAGAATTTCCCATACTATACTTAGCCTACCGCTTATGAATGCAAAACTCAAAAACAAAGACATTTCTTTCATAGTGGCCGGCGATACATTTATGATTAAGGTTAAATCCAATGGCTCCATAATAGAATTCTTAGGAGACTTACCCATGTTTGATATAGGAAACTATTTTACCGATGCACCAATGTCACCAGAGATGGATTCTTCGCTCATGAAATACCTAAAACAACAGATAAAAGGTCGTGAATTGATTGATCAGGTGAAATTCTTACTTGCCTTTGTGCAACAAGTGGTGCCTTATGGAAGCGATTATGACAAATACGGTGAAGAAAGATTTTACTACCCCGAAGAAACTATTATGTCTGCTTCATCAGACTGCGAGGATAAGGCCATGCTGATGTCGTACCTTACTCATAACATCCTTGGACTTAAATCTATTGGATTATTCTTTAAACAAGATGAACATCTTAGTTTAGGAATTGAAATTCCAGGATACGCTCCACATGGCTCATTTAACTACTCAGGTAAAACCTATGTCAGCTGCGAGCCTACAGCTCCTGCACCTCGCATCCCACAATCTCAATTCAGCTTGCAAAGAGTGGATGAGGTAATTGAATTTTAAATAATAATTACTTTCGGAGAGCACTTTTGCTCTTTTTGAAGAGTTTAGGAGTGACCAACCGTGATTTATGGTAAATCGCGGCTTCCACTCATTCTAATTACATTTAAGATTTTTTTAATCTAGTAGCCAAATAACTCCTCCAAAGTAACTTCCATTACAGGACCAAATTGCTTCATATACTCAAGGTCTATTTTAGCTCTGTCACCTACTATGATATAGGTAAAGTCACCTCTAATCTTATTGGCATGAAAATTCTTAACATCTTGTATGGTTAATTGTTCTAAACGATCTAAAGTCAATTTGCGACTATCTTCTGTCAAGTCTAACTTTATCGCATTGTCATAGTTAAACAAAATGGATGTTTTGAGTATTCTGCTTGTTTCTAACCCTTGTTTTAGTGATTGTTTTCCGTTATCAAATGTTTTTTGATCTTCCGGTAAATCGTTAAGTAGAATATTCATTGCCTCTATTCCCTCTTTCATCTTATCTGATTGCGTACCCACATAAGCCAAAACCGAATTGGTTTCTCCTAATTTACCCGCTGCTGAATAATAGCTATAGGTAGAATAGGCAAGGGCTTTTGCTTCTCTAATTTCTTGAAAAACGATGCTGCTCATACCACCACCAAAGTATTCATTAAACATGCTAATCTCTGCAGCTTCATTCACCTTGAATTCTGTAGATTTTTTCAACCACATGATTTCTGATTGAACCATATCATAGTGAGCGAATAAGGTACCTCCTTTATTTTCTAACATCTTGAATTCTTTAATTGCAGGAGTTGATATAAATACTTCAGGTGTCTTATGAACTTCGGTTAGCTTACCCGTTAGTTCGCTCATCGTTAAGGGGCCACTATACCAAACCTTATGATTATAGGAAGTTAGGTTATGGATATAGGTTGAAAGTTCTGTGCTATTTACACTTTTAAGCTGCTCTGCAGATAAGATATGGTTACTTGGGTTATCACCTCCATATAAAGCATAATTTCTTACGTTACGCATAATCAAGCCTTTGTTCAGTTTTGCGTCCTCTCTACTTTTTAATTTCTGAGCAATCATTTGCTCTAATTTAGTATCGTCTGCAATGGCATTAGACAACAGATGCTCAAATAATTCGATAGCCTTCTCAAAACTTGTCGCTAGACCATTTAGGTAAACATAGCTTTGATCTGTACCCGTAGAAACTCCAAAATCACACGCTAGCTTATAAAACTCTGTACTTATTCCATCTGCAGAATATTGATCCGTTCCTAAATACTCTAAGTATTCCACAGCCAAAGCTAGTTTTTGGTCGTGTCTAGATCCCATATCCAACACATAGTATAAGGAAAAAAGTTGCTCATCTCCCTTAACTACTTTCCATACAGGAACCCCCCCATTTAGTTTAGCAAATTCAATTTCTTCAGTATAGTTTAGTAGTTGAGGTGTAATGGAATTGGGTTTTATTTCTAAAATATCAGCAACAAATGGTGAAGTCTTACCTCTATTTACCTCTACCTTGGTTATTTCAGGTTTATCTACTTTTTGAACTTCTGCTTTTTCTCCTTTTCGTTTATAAACCACAATGTGTCCTTCTACATAATATTTTTTAGCAAAATCTATTACATCTTGCTTGGTATACTTCTGCATATTATCTAAAGCAGCAAGCTCTTTGCTCCAAGTGTTTTCCATAACAAAGGCATCCATAAGCGCATACGCAGTGCCTTGATATGATTCAAATTGTCTGATCTTATCAACTTTTTTATTAAGTACAATACTTTTGACCAAGTCCATATCAAAGTCACCAGACTTCAATAATTCTAATTGAACATAAAATAAGGACTCTAACTCTTCCAAACTTTGTCCTTCATTGGGCGATCCACCAAAATAATGTAAGCCTCTTTCTTTCAATAATTCGGGAGAACAATAGGCTTGAATACATTTTTGTGCTTTCACCATATTAAGATCTATTAGCCCAGCAGATGAATTAGCAAGTATAAGATCTACCAGCCTTACTAAATCAGCATCTTCACTTAATGCATTTGGAACTCTATATCCCATGGTTAGAGACTCCTCACTAGGGCCCACTACCTCAATCACCACTTTTTGAGCCAATGGCATTTCATCTTCAAAAGTCATTTTAGGAATATTTCTAGACTTCATGTAACTAAAATTTTTCTTTACCAATAAGAAAGTCTCGTCCAAGTTAATATCGCCAGCCATGATTACAGCCATGTTATTTGGAACATAATAAGTATTGAAATAATTTCTAATTTTCACTAGACTTGGATTTTTTAAATGCTCAATTGTTCCTATGGTTGTTTGTCTTCCATAATTGTGATTTGGAAATGCTTCGGCAAATAATTTTTCATAAACTTCCCAATCATCACTATCTAAGCCCCTATTTTTCTCTTCATATACAGCCTCTAATTCTGTGTGAAAAAGTCTAAGAATTGGATTTCTGAATCTTTCAGATTCTATATTCAGCCAAGTGCTAATTTGATTGGCAGGAATATCATTTACATAGACTGTTCTTTCGAAACTGGTAAATGCATTGGTACCTTGAGCGCCAATTCCTTGAAGCATCTTGTCATATTCATTTGCTATAGCAAATTTTGCAGCTTCACCACTTACTCTATCAATCTCTGCATAAATAATTTTACGCTTCGCATCATCTGTGGTTTGATTGTATTTTTCATACAGTTTATCAACTTGATCAAGCAGTACTTTCTCTTTGGGGTAGTCTAAGCTACCAAATTTATCCGTACCTTTAAAAAGCATATGCTCCAAATAGTGCGCAAGTCCTGTATTGTCTGATGGATCACTGCTACTTCCTGCTTTTGTAGCTATAAGTGTTTGTACACGAGGCTTAGCGCTATTTTGAGATAGCACTACCGTCAATCCATTATCCAAGGTGTACCATCTTGAATTGGTGGGGTCGTTCGAATAACTCAGGTAGGAGTTACCGTTTTTGTCTTGCTTGGTTTCTGATTTCTGAGCAAACAAAGAAATGGAAACAACTGCGCACAGGGCTATAAGTAAAGTTCTTAAATTCATAAAAATGTATAATACAGCAAAGTAAATAGAACATTTAATTATTAAATACATTGTTATCCGAATGAAAGGCAAGTTTGTCGAAAGACACTTAAATCTTATTTGTTATCAATTTGAATATTAATTAGCGGTATTGGCAAATTCTAAACTTGTACTTTTGCACTAGATAACGCTATGTCAGAATACAAACTAATAATGCCTAAAATGGGCGAAAGCATTGCTGAAGCAACTATTATTTCTTGGCTAAAAAACGAAGGAGATACTATTGAGATAGATGAGGCTGTGCTCGAAATAGCAACGGATAAAGTAGATAGTGAGGTTCCTAGTATGGAATCTGGCGTATTAATTCAAAAGCTTTATAACGAAGGAGATGTGGTAAAAGTAGGCGAACCGATAGCTATCATTAGCACAAGTGGTGTCGCTGCTGTTGCTACTCCAACGGAAAAGGTTTCAACTCCGGAACCAATAGCTGTAATTGAAAACACCATCGCTGTTGCTCAACAAGCAACTACAACTCATGCCCCATCTACTAGTGACAGATTCTATTCTCCACTCGTTATGAATATTGCGCGTACAGAGGGAGTTTCTATGGATCAATTAGAAAAAATATCGGGTACAGGTCAAGAAGGCCGAGTTACCAAAAGAGATATTTTAGCTTTTGTGAAAAACGGTAGTGTAGCACCTGTAACTTCTCAACCTTTAGCTCAGACAACTCAAGCGAATACCCCAGCACCCGTCAACAATGCTACTTCTCATGCAGCTACTCCCATTAATCTAGCCCCAGGAGATGAGTTAATCGAAATGGACAGAATGCGGAAGCTAATTGCTGATCACATGGTAATGAGCAAGCATACCTCACCACATGTAACTTCTTTTGTGGAAGCAGATGTCACCAACATTGTTAATTGGAGAAATAAAATTAAAGATGATTTTAAAGCACGTGAAGGCGAAAATTTCACCTTCACTCCTATTTTTATAGAAGCTATAACAAAGGCTATTAAAGATTTTCCTATGATAAACATTTCCGTAAGCGGAGATAAAATCATCAAACATAAGAATATAAATATAGGAATGGCAGCAGCTCTTCCAAGTGGTAACTTAATAGTACCTGTTATTAAGAATGCTGATTTTATGAATCTTACTGGCTTAGCCAAGTCTGTAAATGATTTAGCCGGCAGAGCACGAAATAACAAACTTAAACCCGATGAAATACAAGGTGGAACATACACCGTAACCAACGTAGGTACTTTCGGAAATATACTAGGAACTCCCATCATTAACCAACCACAAGTAGCTATAATGGCTATGGGTGCAATTGTTAAAAAACCAGCAGTCATTGAAACTGAACACGGAGACCTAATAGGCATTCGTCATAAAATGTTTTTATCACATTCTTACGACCATAGAGTGGTAGATGGCGCTTTGGGAGGTATGTTTGTTCGTAGAGTGGCAGATTATCTGGAGCAGTGGGATGTAAATAGAGAAGTCTAATTAACTATTGAACAGAATGTTAGACATGATATTTTCCCGAAAATTTTATATAAAAACATCCCGCCTATTTTTATCCTTATTCTTTATAAAAAGAGCAATTATCATCACCTAACCGTTTAACTAACTTTACCTAAAATGAATAGTGTAGTATTAATTCCATGTAGATTAGAGTCTACTCGTTTCCCCAATAAACCTTTAGCACTTATATTGGGTAAGCCAATGATTCAGTGGGTATATGAAGCAGCTGAAAAAAGTGATGCAACTGAGGTTTTTGTCATAACGGATAGTGAAGAAATTGTCAAAATGGTTGAATCATTTGACGGTCAAGCTATACTCACTTCTGATGAACCTCAAAATGGTACGGAACGTTGTGAAGAAGCCATGGAAATTTTAGCCTCTGATGGCACAGAATATGACGTAATCATCAACGTACAAGGAGATGAACCATTGATTTCTCCAATGGATATTAACAGAATGCTTGACCTTTTTGAAGAAGAAGATGTAGATGTACTAACATTTATTCAACCTATTAATAATGAGGAAGATTATAGAAATACAAACATCGTAAAAGCTGTCCCTACATCGTTTGATGAAGGTTTTTGTGATGTATGCTACTTTAGCCGTTCGCCAGTACCGTTTATGGATGAGTTTAGACCCGAGGTTGCATTTAAACATATAGGTATTTATGCCTTTACAGCAACCGCGTTTGAAGAGATTAAAAATCTAGATGCATCGTTGCTAGAAGAGGTTGAAAGACTAGAACAACTTCGTTGGGTCCAAAACCACATTGTAGTTTCTGCCATGGTTACAGAAAATCAAATGATTGGAGTAGATACACCTGAAGATTTAGCAAAAGTAGAGAGCCTATTAAAGCAAAAATCACTTAGTTAAGTTTTAAAGAGGTATTAAAAGGATATTTATATTCATTGACGTGATCTTTTCAAGCATAAATTAATTAAAGATTACGAGGGATTACAACGGAACAAACATCTGTAGTAGCTAACACACTTGAGATGTTGAAAAGATATTGAAATTCAAAAAAGAAGATTACGCATTTTACGGTTTCCTTTCCCTTACTTTTGACAACCGTACAAACGCGGAGAGTCTTTCGTTTATTCAAACGGTCTTTTTTCCTTTTTTGAACATTTAAAAACAACAAAATTTATGGACACAAAATACGTATTTGTTACTGGAGGAGTTACATCGTCTCTAGGAAAAGGAATCATTTCAGCTTCTCTGGCAAAGCTTCTTCAAAAGCGTGGCTACCGGGTTACGATTCAGAAATTTGACCCTTACCTAAATGTTGATCCAGGAACTATGAATCCATACGAACATGGTGAGTGTTATGTGACCGATGATGGGGCCGAAACGGATCTAGACCTTGGTCATTATGAGCGTTTTTTAAATGTACCAACATCCCAAGCCAATAACGTAACCACTGGACGTGTTTACCAAACGGTAATCGACAATGAACGCGAAGGAAAATATTTAGGAAAAACAGTTCAAATTATACCACATGTAACAGATGAGATACAACGTAGAATGAAAATTCTAGGTGATAGTGGTGAGTTTGACATTATAATCACCGAATTAGGAGGAACTGTTGGCGATATAGAATCTCTCCCTTATGTGGAGTCTGTTAGACAACTTAAGCGTAAATTAGGTAGCGATGATTCGGTGGTTATACATCTGACTTTTGTTCCTTATTTAAAAGCAGCTGGAGAACTAAAAACCAAGCCAACTCAACATTCAGTACAAAAACTTCTGGAAGCTGGTGTACAACCCGATATTTTAGTATGTCGAACAGAACATAAATTAAGTAAAGAAGTACGAAGTAAGATATCTTTATTTTGTAATGTAAATCAAAATGCTGTTATCGAAAGTATTGATGCTTCTACTATTTATGAGGTTCCTTTACTTATGGAAAAGGAAAAACTAGATAAAGTAGTGCTAGCAAAACTTCGTCTCCCATCAACAAGCGATGCAGATTTGGATAGCTGGAAAGACTTCTTATTCAAATTAAAACACCCAAAGAACGAGGTAAACATAGGACTGGTAGGGAAATACATTGAATTACCAGATGCCTACAAATCTATTATCGAGGCATTTATTCACGCAGGAGCTGTTAACGATTGTAAGGTTAATCTTACCTTAATGTCTTCAGAAAATTTACATGAAGATAGCATAGAAGAAAAATTAAAAGGTTTAGATGGAGTATTGGTAGCACCCGGTTTTGGAGACAGAGGTATAGAAGGTAAAATTAGCACTATCAAATATTTACGTGAGAATAATATTCCTTTTTTTGGAATTTGTCTAGGCATGCAATGCGCAGTAATAGAATATGCCCGTAATGTGCTTGGTCTTAAAACAGCTCATAGCACTGAAATGATAATAACTAAAGATCCCGTTATTGACCTTATGGAAAGTCAAAAAGGAATCAGTAAAAAAGGCGGAACCATGCGATTAGGCGCTTATAAATGTAAGTTAGAAAAGGGCTCAAAATCGTATACCGCATACGGTAAGCAAATGATTTCAGAGAGACACAGACATAGATTTGAATTTAACAATACGTACTTGGAAAAATTTGAATCGATGGGTATGAAAGCCGTTGGAATTAACCCAGATAACAACTTAGTAGAGGTAGTAGAAATACCAACACATCCATGGTTTGTAGGTGTACAATATCATCCCGAGTTAAAGAGTACTGTAGATGAACCCCATCCGTTATTCGTGAGATTTGTCAAAGCAGCTTTAGACAACAAAAAATAAGAGCTATAATTGTATAGATCATATAAAAACACTCATTAAATTAATTTAATGAGTGTTTTAGTGAAACGACTTTATTTCATAGTTATTCCGAGTACTATTAGTTTGATTTTCTTTATTTTATTGATAGTCAGTTAAATTATAAAAAAATAACCTACCTTTGCACCAAATTTTAGCAGCGGAGCACCACTGTCGTAAATTAAATTACCTCGTCGGGTAAGGGGATGTGCTCTATTGCTATACTAAACATATAGAAAATGAGTACATTCAAAGAAATGGGTCTAAAATCGGAGATTTTAGATGCCATAGTAGAGCTTGGTTATGAAAAACCTACGCCTATTCAAGAAATTGCAATACCAAAGGTATTGGAATCCAAACAAGATTTAATCGCATTTGCGCAAACAGGCACAGGTAAAACTGCTGCTTTTAGTTTGCCCATTCTTAATCAAATTGACACCTCCAAAAAAGGGGTTAAATGCATCATTTTGAGCCCCACACGTGAGCTTGGTCTGCAGATAACAGCTGACATCGAATCCTACAGTAAGAATATTCCTGGATTTAAAGTAGTGGCTGTGTATGGTGGTGCAGATATTATGAGCCAAATCAAGAAACTAGAGAGAGGTTGTGATATCGTTGTTGGCACACCTGGCAGAACTCTTGACCTTGTAAAAAGGAATAAACTAGACCTTGAGACTGTAGAATTCCTTGTATTAGATGAGGCTGACGAAATGCTCAGCATGGGATTTGCAGAAGATTTAGATGCCATTCTGGGGAATACGCCTAAGGATAAGCAAACACTTCTTTTCTCAGCTACCATGCCGCCAGACATGCTTAAGTTGAGCAAGAAATACATGACCGATCCGTTCGAAATATCGGCAGGTAGTAAGCAAGAAACCAATACTAACGTAACTCACCAATACTATAAAATAAACTCAAGAGACCGTTATCCTGCGCTTAAAAGAGCAGTGGATATAGCACCTGATATATATGGTATTATTTTCTGTAGAACCCGGGCTGAAACTAAAGAAGTAGCAGAACGATTAGCAGAAGATGGTTATAACACAGATGCATTGCACGGCGACTTGTCACAGGCGCAACGCGACTATGTAATGAATAGATTTCGTAATCGTCAATTGCAATTGCTTATTGCTACGGATGTTGCTGCGCGTGGACTAGATGTAAACGAACTTACTCACGTAATAAACTATAAATTACCTGACGAAGACGCCGTATACGTGCATAGAAGTGGAAGAACAGGTAGAGCCAATAACGAAGGATATTCTATATCACTCCTTACAGCCAAGGAAGAAAGTAGACTTCGTTATTTAGAGAAAAAAATAGGTCGTAAATTTGAAAAAGTTCCGATTCCTAACGGTAAAGACATCTGCCAAAAACAGTTATTCAACCTTATAGATAATATAAAAGAAACCGAAATAGCCAATAGCCATATCGATAGTTTCTTACCTCAGATTTATGAAATGTTTGAGGATATGACCAAGGAAGAAGTATTGAAAAAAATAGTATCTACCGAATTTAATCGATTCTTAGACTACTACAGAGATGCTCCAGACTTAAATAAAACTTCTGACCCAAGAGAGAGAGAGAGAAGTCGTGAACGAGAAAACGACAGAGATGACGACAGAGGTGGCAGAAGAGAAAGACCTGAGCGAGGAGAAAGAAGAGACCGAGATAGAGGCGAAAGATCTGAAAGAAGTGAGCGTAAGCCGCACACCACTGCTTCAAACATGACACGCTACTTTATAAACCAGGGTAACAAAGATGGGATGAGTCCTAAGATACTGATGGGAATGATCAACAGTAACCTAGGTGGTGCTACACCTGAAATTGGACAAATAGAAATAATGAAAATGTTCTCTTTCTTTGAAATGGAAAGTGGACATACTTCCGACTTACAACGTGCTGCTAAAGACATGGAGTTTAACGGTAGAGAAATATCTATTGAAGAAAGCTCACCTCGCCCAAGTGGCGGTGGAGATCGTGGTGACCGAGGTGGAAGTCGTGATGGTGGTGGATACAGAGGTGGTGACCGAAGTGGAAGTCGCGAAGGCGGAGGATACAAAGGTGGTGACCGAAGTGGAAGTCGTGATTCACGACCACGTGAAGGTGCTCCTAGAAGCAGCCAAAGACCTTCCGGAAGTCATGGTGCTAAACGCAGAACGAGAAGATAATTTCTTTATCCTATAAACTTAAAAATCCTCCTCAAGATAACTTGAGGAGGATTTTTTTTTAGCTTCAGTTTCTTACCTTACTACTCCTTTTTTATCTAAACTTTTTCGATAAGCTACTGCATTTCTATTATGTTCATCCAGTCCATTCGCAAAGGCATGGCGCAAAGAACCATCTGGCTTGGCACACATATAATAAAAGTTATGACTTTTAGGTTTAATGACAGCATCAATAGCGCGCTTATCAGGACAAAAAATAGGTCCCGGAGGTAATCCTTTATTGAGATACGTATTATAAGGATGAGGTACTTTTAAATCCGCATAGCGCAGTCTGTGTCGCTCACCTTTTCCAATTACAAACCAAATGGTAGGATCAGCTCCCAATGGCATTCCTATTCGCACCCTATTTAGATATAACCCTGCTATAATAGGCATCTCATCTGCATAGATAGCTTCACCATCTACAATACTGGCCAGAATAGTAGCTTCTTTGGATGTAAGACCCTCTTCTTGTGCTTGTGCTTTTCGATTTACGGTCCAATATTTATTATATTCCTCTACAAAGCGATTAATTGTTTTTTTTGCTGGACTTGCCCAATTAAGGTGATAATGATCTGGTAAAAAAATACACCATTTATTTTCATTGCTAAACCCATTTTCAGTCAGCCAAGGACCGTTCATTGCATCTATTAACTCTTCTTTTGTTGCTTCTGTATTTTCAGCAAGATAGTTTATGACTTGCTCACGTGTCATTTCAGATTTGAGCTTGGCTACAGTCGTCTCCCAACCACCATTTCTTATTTTTCGTACCAACTCTATATTAGACATCCCTGCTTCTAGTTTGTATTTTCCGGCTTTAAACTTTGTAGATAAATCAAGTTGATTAGCCACTAGATTAAATGACTCCATGTTTTTTACAATATGATGATACGTAAGATTTTCAAGAACTTGATTATAGCTGTCTGTCGATTTAATATAAAAATATTCGCCGTCGGAAGCATCGGTATTACCTTTAAAGAGAATATAGTAACCCGCGGTTATTCCAAAAAATAATACAATTAATACTACTCCCCATATTTTATTGCCGCTATTACTTTTTTTAACGCCCTTTTTAGGAATTATTTTTCTTTTTTTCAATGCTTTAATTTAGTTTGGCAAATAAAGGAAAGAATATGAAAGTTTACATGGGTTAAGATATACTAGGTGAGTAAGAAAAAAGACGCTATTACTTTGGTCTCATTTCTATTTTATCCTTCTTAAATGGAAAAAAATATGTTGTTTTGTTCTGGATTAAATGAACATAGCATTAATAGGATATGGAAAGATGGGTAAAACCATCGAAAAGTTGGCATTAGAGCGTGGTCATACCATAGCAACTATTATAGATTCTTCTGATTTTAACATTCAAGAACTCGATGAAAGTGATGTTGCGATTGAGTTTACACAACCGGATGCTGCTGTTGCTAACATTCACAAATGTTTTGAAGCGAATACACCTATTATCGTCGGAACCACTGGATGGTACGAACACTATACACAATTAGCAGACTTAGCACTCAAAAATAATAAAGGACTTTTTACCGCCACTAATTTTAGTGTTGGTGTCAATATTCTTTTTCATATGAATGAAAGGTTGGCTAATATAATGAATGGGTTTCCTGACTATGAGGTAAGCATGACGGAAACGCATCATTTACAAAAATTAGACCACCCAAGTGGCACCGCGGTTACTCTGGCTGAAGGAATTTTAGATTCTATTGATAGAAAAAAGAAATACGTTGGTCTTCTAGAAGGAGAAAAAGCCAAATTAACACCGTTTGATTTGCAAATACTGAGTAAGCGAGCTCCTGATGTTGCAGGTTTTCATCAAGTAACCTACGAGAGTACTATTGATGAAATAACGTTAATCCATAACGCAAAAAGTAGATTGGGTTTTGCCCAAGGGGCGATGTTGGCTGCAGAATGGATGCAAGGTAAAAAAGGTGTTTACACCATGAAAGAATTATTGAATTTTTGATAAAAAAATAAACTAAATGAAAATTAACTTCAAGGAAGATTGGAAACTACTGAGTAAGCGTGCGGCTATATTCTATGTTATATTTACGATTGTAAACATACTTACGTTTATACTTTTACTTACGCAAACAGACGCTGGTTTTGTAAGCCCATTGATATACCTAGTGTTTTGGCAAGTCGCCATATGGGTGTATTATATGTTCCGTTATAAGTATAGAAAAAATGTAGCCGGTGGCGAGTGGATAGATGCGGGTATGTTTGCCATAATTGCAGCCACCCTTATACGAACTTTCTTTATTGAAGCGTATCAAATACCGACATCATCAATGGAGAAATCCATGCTTAGAGGTGATTTTTTATTTGTGAGTAAGATGAACTATGGTGCACGTGTTCCTATGACGCCTATATCTTTCCCTTTCGTTCATCAAGAGATGCCCGTAATAGGCGGGAAAGCATACTCGGAGGCGCTTAAATTACCTTTTTATAGATTGCCAGGTTTTCAAAAGATAAAGAACAATGATATCGTAGTTTTCAACTATCCATACGAACTTATTACCCAAAACTCATTTGCGCATCCTACCGATAAGAAAACAAATTATATCAAACGATGTATTGGAATTCCGGGCGATACCTTAAAAATAGTCAATGGAAAAGTATATATAAATGGTAAAGCAACAGCCGTAGCCGTTCATGGACAAAGTTCCTATGTGGTACAATTATCTAATACACTTTCGTTTAAAGATTACGAAAAGTTAAATATATCTGAGATTGATCAGACGAATGGTGAGGGAAGCTATTTGATGCAGCTAACTAAGCAAAATATTATAGACCTTAAAAATACTCCAGGGGTAGTAAGTATTCAACCAGTGGTAGACGATTATAATGCTACCGTAAACTTACCCGAATATTGTAAAACCAATAAGTGGACGGTAGATAATTTCGGTGCCCTTTACATACCTCAGAAAGGCTCAAGTATTAAATTAGATTCGAATACATACGCTATCTATGAAACAGCTATTCGACTTTATGAAGATAATCTAGACTTCAGAATGGTAGATGGCTTATTCTACATAGGCACCAAGCAGATAACAGAATATACCTTTAAAATGAACTATTACTTTATGATGGGCGATAACAGACATCACTCTGCAGATTCTCGTTTTTGGGGTTTTGTTCCAGAAGATCACGTAGTAGGTAAAGCTTTATTTATATGGATGAGTATTGAGCCAGAAGACAACAATACCCTATTTCATAGAAGCCCTGAAGGCATGAAACGCTATTCAAAAAACATATTTTCACGCATACGTTGGAGTAGAATATTTAATAGTATTCACTAGTGCATAAAGCAAAATCTGAACTACGAATTGTCTTTTTAGGAAACCCGGAATTTGCGCGTTTTCACTTAGCTCGCATCATAGATGAAGGGTATAATGTAGTTGCTGTTGTTTCTGCTCCCGACAAACCTGCAGGCAGAGGAATGAAACTGCTTGCTACACCAGTTACGGAGTATGCACGTGAAAAAAATATTCCTTGCCTGCAACCAGCTAATCTTAAAAACATTGATTTTCTTAATGACCTAAAAGCATACCATGCTGATTTGCAGATAGTAATTGCTTTCAGAATGCTACCCGAATTAGTTTGGGACATGCCATCACTGGGTACATTTAACTTACACGCCTCACTCCTGCCCCATTATAGAGGTGCAGCTCCCATTAATTGGGCCATTATAAATGGAGAAACAAGCACTGGAGTTAGTACTTTTAAACTGAAACATGAAATAGACACTGGTAATCTTTTGGTTCAGAAATCCTGCACTATTCTACAAGAAGATAACGCTGGAACGTTACACGATAAGCTAATGCATGTAGGAACTGATGCCATAATTGAAACCTTGGAACAAGTGATCACAGGTGAGCTAAAAGAAATTCCGCAGCCAGAATCTGATCAAGATAAAAATGCACCAAAATTACACCCCGCTAATACTGAACTGCAGTGGGACTGTAAAGGTTTAGATATCGTAAATTTAGTTCGAGGTCTAAGCCCTTATCCTCTAGCTCATTGCACTTTTGATCATAAAAAAATGAAAGTGTACAATGCGAGTTTTCATCCGATGAACCACGCACATGATAGAGGTTCATTTATCACAGACGGGAAATCATATCTAGGCGTTTGGGTTTCTGATGGCATCGTGCACTTTGATGAAATTAAGATAGAAGGAAAACGTCAGATGTACATCAAAGACTTTTTAAATGGATATGACATTAGTCCTCTTAATATCCAAGAGTTGTAATTTATCTCCTTAACTATTCCAATAGAAAATTCTTCCTACATTTAATTCATTATTCCGACCTATTTAACGTACTTGCTTTTGCAACCCATATAACTACTTTTGCAACCTTTTTAATATGTGGGAAAATATAGCCAACACCATACTCAGAAATAGATTAGCATTAATCTTATTTCTAATTTGCACCACTATACTTATGGGCTATAAAGCCTCTCAAGTTCAGTTGGCCTATGACAATCCTAAATTTATACCGGACAACGATTTAGACAATTTAGCCTACAAAGAATTTAAAAAAACGTTTGGAGATGATGGGAGTGTGATGGTTGTAGGCATTAACTCTGAACAAATTCATCAACTTTCTTTTTTTAATAAATGGTATGATCTAACCCATGAGTTAGATACCACGGCCAACATAAAGCAAGTACTTTCTATCGCTAATTTAAAATCACTTGAAAAAGAAACGGTTATAGAATACTATGAAGAAGACAGTTTTTCTACTTCTAAATTTTATGCGCAAGATTTTGTGCAAGCCAAACCTCAAACACAAGCTGAACTAGATAGTCTTTTTGGAGCATTAAAGAACCTACGCTTTTACGAAGGACTTCTTTTCAAGGACAGTAGCAACTTCAGCCTTATGGCTATTACTCTAGAAAAAACAATACTAGATACCAAAGATCGGGTAGCCTTCGTTTCTGGATTACAAGAAAAAATTGAGAAAGTATGCGCCGAAGAAAATGTAGAAGTGCATTTCTCTGGTTTGCCATTTATTCGAACAAAAATGTCAAAAATGATACAGCAGGAGTTAGTGCAATTCACCCTAATTTCTATGCTGATCACCTCATTAATTCTCTTATTCTTCTTCAGAAGTTTTCCAACACTGGCATTTTCGCTACTAACTGTAATAATAGGTGTGGTATGGTGTATGGGCATTCTAGTGTTATTAGGATACAAAATCACCATGTTTATTGGTTTACTGCCTCCACTTATTGTAGTAATAGGAATAGCAAATTGCATTTATCTACTCAACAAATATCACGAGGAATACCGTAGTCATAATAACAAGATCAAAGCACTTCAACGCGTAATTTCCAAAGTAGGTAGAGCCGTATTATTTACCAACTTAACTACGGCTGTTGGATTTGGAGTATTTGTATTAACGGGTAGCTCCGTATTGCAGGAATTCGGCCTTACCTCTTTCCTTGCAATTATGGCGGTGTTTGTGATTTCGCTTATCCTTATACCTGTTCTTTTTAGCTATTTACCCGTGCCTAAAGAGAAACATGTAAAACACCTAGATTACAAATTCTTAAATCAATTAATAGATAAAATTTCTAGTTTAGTTCAAACCAGAAAACGAACTATCTATATGGCCACCCTGTTTTTTATTATCACTTCACTAATAGGCATGTCTAAGCTGAAGAATATAGGCTACATGGTAGACGACATCTCCAAGTCAGACAAGCTATATACCGATCTTAAGTTTTTTGAGAAAAATATAAATGGTGTCATGCCATTTGAGATTGTTATTGATACAAAAAAAGAACAAGGTGTTTCTCAAGTGAGAACATTAATGAATATAGATAGACTTGAACGTCAACTATCTGAATTTGAAGAATTCAGTAAACCGATGTCTGTAGCACAAACCTTAAAATTTTTAAATCAGGCGTACTATGATGGTGATGTTCGAAGATACGCCGTTCCAAGTGTACTTGATTTAGGAAATATCATGAGTGCTGTGCCCAAGAACGAAACCAATGAAGGTATGCTGAGCAGTTTAGTAGATAAAGAAAATCGCAAAGCAAGGATAAGTGTGCAAATGGCGGACGTTGGCAGTGTTCGCATTAAAGAACTAAAAGAACGGGTATACCTTACTGCTGATACCATTTTTAATTTTGCCAAAAACACTGAAGATATATTTACTGATTCTATACAGGAAATATACTACGATTCTAGCACGCAAATGGCTGACACCACTTACTATTCATACCCCATCGTTACCTACGTCGAATTAGATAGTGCGCAAAAAACCGATATCGCCATAACAGGCACCAGTGTTATTTTCCTCAAAGGCAATGACTACCTCATTCGTAATCTATTATTGAGTTTAGCCATCGCTTTTTTAATTATTTCTTTGCTTATGGCGAGTATATTTAAATCGTGGAAAATGATTTTAATCTCAATAGTTCCTAATATCATTCCACTGTTATTTACCGCTGGAATCATGGGATTCTTTGGCGTTAATTTTAAACCAAGTACAGTGTTGGTATTTAGTGTGGCATTTGGAATAGCTGTGGATTTCTCTATCCATTTTCTCACTAAATATAAGATGGAGCTAAAGGCATTAGGCTCTGTGCCAGCTGCAGTTCAAAAGGTTCAGAAAGAAATTAGTACAAGTATGATTTATACCGCCGTAATTTTATTCTTTGGCTTTATTATATTTGTTTTTTCTGACTTTGGAGGAACTATAGCCTTGGGACTATTTACCGCAATCACCTTATTCGTTGCCCTGTTATCTAACTTGCTACTATTGCCTGCTTTGCTCTTATCTTTTGATAGTGAGAAAGACGTATAAATCGGTTAATTAAACACCTTTTTTTTAGAAAAAAATAGAAAGACACAGATTCCTAGGATATCTCCTTTCTATTACTCAGAAATAAGCATTCAAAATTATTACCTTTGCACACTTTATCTAAGTAGAGATTATGTCGTCAAAGGCCAACGCAACTATATATCAACAATACAAGCAATTGGATATACCCAGTACAGAAAAAAATGTACTCGCGTATTGGAAAAATAATCATGTATTCGAAAAAAGTATTTCTAACCGTGAAGGTAAAGACACCTACGTTTTTTACGAAGGGCCTCCTTCTGCTAACGGTATGCCTGGCATACATCACGTTATCAGTCGATCACTAAAGGACGTTTTTTGCAGATACAAAACCTTAAAAGGCTTTAAAGTTGAGCGCAAGGCTGGATGGGATACGCACGGTTTACCCATAGAGTTACAAGTAGAAAAGAAACTAGGTATAACCAAAGAAGATATTGGTACCAAAATAAGCGTAGAAGATTACAACGCGGCATGCCGAGCAGACGTGTTACAGTTTAAGGATATTTGGGATGACCTGACCGAAAAAATAGGATATTGGGTAGATCTAGATAATCCTTACATTACTTACGAAAACGAGTACATTGAGTCTGTATGGAACTTATTACAGCGATTACATCAAAAAGGATTTTTATATAAAGGACACACCATACAGCCCTTCTCTCCTGCTGCTGGCACGGGTCTTAGCTCGCATGAGCTTAACCAGCCTGGCACTTACAAAGACGTAAAGGACACTACCGTTGTGGCTCAATTTCAAATGAGCACTCCTGCCAGCATGGGATTAGACCATAATTGGGGAAACACGTTTTTCATTGCATGGACAACCACACCGTGGACTTTGCCAAGTAACACGGCATTAGGCGTTGGTCCTAAAATTGATTATTCAGTAGTTAAAACTTATAATCAGTACACGTTTGAAAAAATTACAGTTATTCTAGCCACCAAGCTTCTTTCAAAATATTTTTCTGAGAAGAACAGTGAGCTTAACCTTGCCGATTATGCGGCAGGTGATAAGCAAATCCCTTTTGAGATAGTTAAGGGATTAAAAGGAAATGATCTAATCGGATTAAAATATAAGCAGCTTATGCCCTACCATCAGCCAGAAGATGGACGCGCATTTGAAGTAATTGGTGCTAATTTTGTAACTACAGAAGATGGAACTGGTATAGTTCACCTAGCTCCTAGTTTTGGTAGTGACGATTATATCGCTGCTAAGCAAAATGGCATTGGTTCATTGACGCTTGTAGACAAAACCGGAAAATTTGTGGCTGGTATGGAAGAGTTCTCAGGCTTGTATGTTAAAAATTACAAAGACGAAGATGAATCTGCAGCTGGATATATGACTGCCGATGTTAAAATTGCAATTAAGCTTAAAACAGACAACAAAGCCTTTAAGGTAGAAAAATACGAGCATAGCTACCCACACTGCTGGCGAACTGATAAGCCTATTCTCTATTACCCTTTAGAAAGCTGGTTTATTAAAACTACTGCTGTAAAAGATCGCCTCATCGAATTGAATAAAACGATCAACTGGAAACCTGCAAGCACTGGAGAAGGTAGATTTGGAAATTGGCTTGAAAATCTTGTAGATTGGAACTTAAGCCGAAGCCGCTATTGGGGTACGCCGTTACCGATCTGGCGAACCACCGATGGTGAAGAAGAGATTTGCATAGGCTCTATAGAACAATTAAGAACCGAGGTTGAAAAAGCGGTAACTGCAGGTTTTATGCCGAGCAATACCATTACCCCAGAATTTGATTTGCATAGACCGTTTATTGATGACGTAATACTGGTATCTATAACGGGCAAGCCGATGCAACGAGAAACAGACCTTATTGACGTTTGGTTTGATTCTGGAGCAATGCCATATGCTCAATTACACTATCCATTTGAAAACAAGGAAAAAGTAGAGGACAGAACGAATTACCCGGCTGATTTTATTGCCGAAGGCGTAGATCAAACGCGTGGATGGTTCTTTACCCTGCACGCTATATCTGTGATGCTAAATGACTCTGTTGCCTTTAAAAACGTAATGGCTAATGGGCTGGTATTAGACAAAAACGGTAACAAGATGTCTAAGCGACTAGGTAATACCGTAGATCCGTTTAAAGCAGTAGAAAATTACGGTGCTGATGTAATACGTTGGTACATGCTAAGCAATTCTGCGCCTTGGGATAATTTAAAATTTGACATAGAGGGTCTTACAGAAACGCAACGTAAGTTTTTTGGCACCTTGCATAATACCTACGGATTCTATGCTTTGTATGCCAATATTGATGGTTTTACCAATAAAGAAGCGGAAGTTCCTTTGGCAGAAAGACAGGAATTAGACCGCTGGATCTTATCCAAGTTGAATTCACTAATATTGCTTGTTTCTGAGGCAATGGATGACTATGAGCCCACCAAAGCAACGCGTGCTATTCAAAATTTTGTAATCGATGATTTAAGTAATTGGTACGTTAGACTTAATCGCCGCCGTTTTTGGAAAGGGGAACTAAGCAACGATAAAATAGCGGCTTACCAAACGCTGCATACCTGCTTGACCAGTATAGCTAAGCTCATGTGTAGCTTTAGTCCATTTTATGCTGATAATATGTATCAAGACTTGATGTTTACAAATGAGTCTGTACACTTGCAAGATTTTCCCGTAGCTGATAAGGCACTTATAAATATAGATTTAGAAAAACAGATCGAAATATCTCAGCGTATCACTTCACTCATCTTACGTATAAGAAAACTGGAAGGGATAAAAGTACGTCAACCGCTAAGCAAAGCGATTATACCAGCATTAAGTGATGAGTTTGCAGAGAATCTTAAAAAAGTACAAGAGGTAATCAAGTCTGAAGTTAATATCAAAGAAATTGAGATTATCGATAAGAATTCAAGTATTATTAAGAAATCATGTAAAGCCAACTTTAAGGTTTTAGGAGCCAAGGTAGGAAAAGACATGAAGACTGTCGCTGATGAAATAGCCCACTTTGATAATGAATTGATTAGCAAACTTGAAAACGGATCTTCTGTAACCATCAATGCAAATGGTCAAGATTATGCCCTCACTGCAGAAGATATTGAGATTAAAACGGCAGATATTCCTGGATGGCAAATCATGTCAGATGCCAATTATACCGTGGCACTTGATCTTGAATTAACGGAGGATCTTAAAACAGAAGGTATTGCTAGAGAGTTGGTTAATAAAATACAAAACCTACGAAAAGACAAAGATTTTGAGGTTACTGACAAGATAAAAGTAAACCTAGAGAATCACCCTTACATCCAAAATGCATTGAATTCCTATAATGAATATATTTGCGGAGAAATATTGGCAGACGATTTAATATGCGTTGACCAATTGACTGGCACTGACACCATAGATATCGATACACATATTCTTAAAATACAATTATCTAAATAATAATAAGATGGAAGAAACACATAGATACAGCGATGCAGACTTAGCAGAGTTTAAAGAAATTATTTTAAACAAATTAGAGAGCGCTAAGACCGAATTAAAATATCTGTTAAACCAGATTAAGCACGATAACGAAAACGGTACAGACGATACGGCTAGTGCTTATGTGGCAATAGATGATGGCAGTGCATCACAACAAAAAGAAAGTGTTGGGCAATTAGCAGCGAGACAACAAAAGTTCATTGATAGTTTAGAAATGGCATTAGTACGTATAGGTAATAAAACGTATGGAATTTGCAAAGTAACTGGCATTTTAATATCGAAAGAACGTTTGAGAGCAGTTCCTCACACTACTCAAAGTATAGAAGCAAAGAAAAATCAATACAAATAATCATCCCCTTGCAGGAAAGTATAGACCTTAAAAAAAAGCAGGTAGTCTTAGTTGCGGTCACTGTTTTTATCGTATTATTATTAGACCAGTGGTTAAAAATTCACATCAAAACCAATTTCACCTTAGGCGAGAGTAAAATGATATTCCATAATTGGTTTGAACTTCATTTCACAGAAAATCCCGGAATGGCTTTTGGTCTAACCTTGGGAGGAAAATGGGGTAAAATCTTATTAACTATTTTTAGAATTATTGCATCGGGTATTATTGTATACTACATATCTAGCCTTATTAGAGACGGAGCTAAGACGATGATGATTGTGCTAGTATCTCTTATACTCGCAGGAGCACTAGGAAATATTTTAGATTCTCTTTTTTACGGTTTATTTTTCAGTGAGAGCACCTACCATAGTGTGGCACAATTTAATCCAGCAGACGGAGGCTATGCCCCTATGTTTATGGGTAAGGTTGTAGATATGATCTACCTGCCACTTCTAGATACCTTTTGGCCAGATTGGGTGCCTTATTTTGGAGGAACAAGATTTCAGTTTTTTAGACCCGTTTTTAACATAGCTGATTCTGCTATAAGCATAGGAGTTTTTACCATTATAGCTTTCAGAAAACAGTTATTTGACTACTCTGAAGAAACAGTTGATGACGCTGATGTAGCAGATGAAGTCACATCTGAAGTGCAGTAAAACCTTCTAAGAAGCTTCAGCCAAGTCTCCTTTTAAGTTATTGATCCTTCGTCTCATCATTCTCATCTTCCCTGTCTTTGTTGCCAAACACAGGTTTAAGAATGTAGTAGACACCAATAAAGACTATGAGCGTTACGACTACTTGGCTTATCATCCACAGCCCAAAAGTACCATCGGGTGCAGCATTGGGTAGCTTTTGACTAACATCTTGTAATAAATTCATATATTTCCGTTATTCCGATTACTATTTATCTAGGTTCTTCATCATTTTCTGAGTACGAATCTGGCTCCTCTTTTGGTGGAGTGGTAAGTACTTTATAAAAGAAATAGAGTGCTGCTCCTATTACTAGCCCTTGGGCCAGTATCATGGTGATAAGTGCTGATGTGTTCATATTTATACTATTAGTAAGTTAAGCAGTCGCTCTACCTTCTTTGGTTCGTTTGTTAAATGCCATGTACACTAAAATACAGATAAACCCAAATAGACTTAGAAGCATTAATCTACCTATGTTCTTATAAAACACTTTATTGGTAAATTCTCCTATTGCTATTTCGTCGCCTGCATGAATTTTTTGACCTACCATTACCGAGGGTATTTGTCCTTCTTCAAACTCGTATACAATTTGATCTTCAAATGGTGTTTCTATCTTTTTATTCTCAGCCTTGACAAAACTCACTTTCGTATTGGTAAAACTGAGCACTACTTGATTTTCTGTAACTTCTTTAACCGTAGCCTCATCAGTAGTTCCGCCAATTTTTTCTGCATAATAAGATGTCGCAAATGCTTCTCTATTGTAGGTGTCTTTATGCGTAATGTTATTGTAGATATCTGGTAAACTTGATATGAACACCCATCCTAAAAGTAAAGGTGTTACATATTTCATAATAAACTTAAATACAACAGGAATTTTTATATCCGCACCACGTGTAAGCTCATCCCATCCTTTATTAATACCAAAAACCCAAGAGAATAAGATGACTTCAAAAAAAGCAAACGCAACTAAACTAACGGTACCTGCCCAGTAGTCATAATCATCAAAAACGCCTTCTTTAAAGAAAAATACGGTAGGTAAACCTAGTATTAGGGCAATAAGCCCAAAAGACCAAGCTCCTTTATTTTTACTCCATCCAAATTCATCTGCCATAAAGCCCATCCATGGCGTACCCATAGCGAGTGAGCTCGTAATACCCGCAAAAAATAAAAGACCAAACCACATCACCCCAGCAAATAATGCCAGTGTAGGGCCCCATTGTTGAAATAAGAAAGGCATAGTTTGAAATGCCATACCAAATCCTGCATTATTCAATACCCAGTCTAAACCTAAATATCCTGCTGCGATAGGTATTACAATTGCACTTCCTAAAACTACTTCTACAAACTCATTCATAAAACCAGCTGAAAGTGAATTTAAGGCGATATCATCCTTCTCTTTAACATAGGCTGCATAGCAATGGACCGTACCCATACCTACAGATAAGGTGAAAAATATTTGTCCAGCTGCGGCCAGCCACACTTTAGGACTCCATATAGAATCTAATTGCGGCGTCCATAAGAAATTAATACCATCTATTGCATTGGCTAATGGAAATGCATCTGAAGCTCCGCTAGACCCCAGGGTAAGACCTCTTACTGCTAACACAATACCAAAAAGAATAAGTAGTGGCATTCCAATTTTAGCTACTTTTTCTACTCCTCCAAGTCCTTTAGAAAGGATAAAAGTATTTATAGCTAAACATACAATGTAAAAAACTATGGCTTCATAAGGTATGCCTGTGGTAGTTTGCGAAATATCAGTGTATGATGCAAAGAAACCTGCCACTTCAGATTGGCTCATGCCATTGAAGGTTCCAATTACCGAGTGATAGACATAAGACATCGTCCAAGACTCAATGTATGCATAGTAAGAAACAACGGCGATATTGGTAAAAATACCAAAAACTCCTATGTACTTAAGTACGCGCCCTTTTACCATAGAATCTAATATATACGGCGTACTATGATTCCCAAATCGGCCGCCAAATCGGCCCGAAGACCATTCTATGAAGAGTAACGGAATACCCATTAATAAAAAGCAAATAAGGTAAGGAATAATAAAAGCTCCTCCCCCATTTTGAACTGCTTGTACCGGAAATCGTAAGAAATTACCAAGACCTACAGCATTACCTGCCATAGCTAATATAAGACCTACTCTTGAACCCCAAGTTTCGTTTGACTGACTCATAAATTAAGAGGTTGCAATATGAGTGTTTTTTATAGAATGCCCAAATTTATCTCAGCCGCTTAGCTGAATGATATTCATGAGTTTGCTCACCCGTATCGCTATTTATAATCCCCGATTTGGTAAGCTTATCTATTCTCACACTTCCATGGGCATGTATGATCAAGCCTTGCCCCAAAACCATACCAACATGCACTATACGCTCGTTTTTAGTAAAAAAAACCAAATCTCCAGTGAATAAATTATCAAACGATAGTGGTTTCCCCTCCTTTTGTTGTTGCGAGGCATCACGAGGCAGATTTATACCTAGACACTTATAAACTACTTGAACATAACCAGAGCAATCAATACCACTAAAATGTCTGCCACCCCAGAGATAGGGTGACCCTAAAAATGATTTTGCTAAATCGTCAAAAGACTTTTTTCTATCTCCTTCCTCAGAGACAAAAAGCTCAGACCCCATAGAAGAGATAAGAACATCAGATGATAATGCGTTATTACCCTTAAAATATAAATCGGTTTGTGTAGAAATAGGCTTAGATTCAGACCAATAAACGCTTGACTTACTCAACCAACCTTCGTAACCATCAAAGTCCATTTTTATAAAAAACCAATCACCCTCTTGCTTAAGGACCACATACGTCTCACCAAACAGGAGTTGTGAAACCATCTCAGACCCGCTTCGCGGCTCGCCTCTGAGCGGAATTTGAGCAATATGGCAAATCCCTTTTTGCACTATTTTAAATGTGTAATCTTGCCTTACGTGCCAATAATTGCTCTTCTGATTCTACCCGATCCGGATCTGGAACACAGCAGTCTACTGGACATACTGCAGCACACTGGGGTTCTTCATGAAAACCTTTACACTCTGTACACTTATCAGGCACTATATAATATACCTCGTCAGAAATTGGTTGTTGTATATCGCTTACGGACACTTGTGCACCGTTTTCTAATTTGTATTTTCCGGTTACCCCTGTACCATCAGCTATCTTCCACTCTGCACCTGCTTCGTATATAGCTGTATTAGGACATTCCGGCTCGCACGCCCCACAATTAATACATTCGTCTGTTATGATGATTGCCATTGGTGCAAAGAAAATCTTTTTAGGCAGAACATTTCAAATGAAAAATAACTATTATGTCATGTTGTCCACTATTTGAGCTACTTGTTTGGCCGAAAGTGCTGAAGGATTTTTAGATTGAATTCGTTTTGCCCAATAAATTACCTTTTGTTTATCTCTTACTTTCACAAAATAATTAAAGTGTGTAAGCCATACATCGATATCATCTGGGTTTAGTTTTAAGGCCAATTCCATGCGCTGCTTGCCTTGCGATAAATTGCCTTGCATAATGTTTAATTGTGCCGTAGAATTAACGATACTGCCATTCCTAGGGAAATCTGCTAGAAGCAAATTACTTATCTTTTGGGCATTTACTAGCTCGCCATCACGCAGATAATACTTGAACAATTGCATACCAATAACCACTTGTGTACGATCTTGCTCAAACGCTTTTTTAATGTAAAATTTCGAAATACTTTTTTGATTTTGCTTGCCAAACGCTTCGCCCAACATAAAATTTTCCCAAGCGGTAAGTTCCACATTTTCTAATTTCAATTGAATAGCTTTAGCGTAGTTCTCCGTTAAATAATAGTATTTCAACCATAGTTTTGGATTTTTAGTTGTAGCTAAAAGTTCAAAGGCCTTAGTGAGGTAAAACGGATTTTTATCAAATTTCTCCCAATATTCCAGATAGGCTTGTATTTGTGTTTCTAAAGCTGGTGCCGAGTTATTTACTGCATATAACCCAATCAGTTTTTGCATGTTCTGCACATCCTCTTTAGACTTGGGTTTGCGTATGTAGTGATCATGTACACTTACATGCGGTATATCCACCGAGCCATTGGTAGGCATATGACACGACACGCAATTATGCTTGGCAGCTAGCAGTGCGGCATCCATTTCGGTACATTTTTTTGTCTGATGGCAATTTTTACAGGCAGCATTATATACCTCTTTACCCGTTTGCTTTACACTAATGTGCGGATTATGACATGAGATACAAGTAAATGATAAGGTCTTACTGTTGGATTGAACAAAACATTCACTCATTTGAAAGCGCTGCGAATGATTGGCCATATCAAAGGATCCATTTTCACCTTCATACTGTGGTAAGTATATTTCAAAAACGTCACTAAGAACCATACCCGGCTTGAAATCCGTAAATTTTCTACCTTCTTTTAGCACATTAAGCCCTTGCAAGTGGCATCGTTGACACAGATCAATTTGACGTTCCCAAGAAAGCTTGCGCGGATTAACAATTGTAGGATCTATTCCTTTTTTGACATCTGCACCCTTACCCAATTTGCGTTCTGCCACATGCAGTTCTCCTGGCCCATGACAACGTTCACAGTCGATACCTTTTCCTATTTGTGTAAATTTATAATCCGATCCTGCAGTTAATTGCGGCATGGCATTATGACAACTTACACACTCGGAATTCAAAATTCTACTAAATCTAGCATTATTGCCATTTTCAAAACCCGGTGCTAAATCCCATTTTTGGTCTTGTACATAAAACGTAATGGGCGCTTGGTACACATAGCCTTGTTCTGAGAATAAATGCGAATTGGTATGCTGACCGCTACCTACAATGTAGTTAATCTGAACGTCTAGCTGATGGATCGTATCTTGGTTACTTAGTCTGAATTCTTTTATAAAAAGCTTATCTTTAGACCAATACGGATAGTAATACATATCCGAATTACGATCATATACTTTATGCTGGGTACTAAAAACCGCTGACGATTTTTCTTGTGTAGCGCTATCGAAAGAAAGCCCCATTCCTGTGTGTATAAAGGTAGAGTGTTTATCCTCATGGCATGAAGCACAGGTTTCTATGCCTACATACTTCACATCAGGGTTATGATTTAGATAGGTTTCTTTATGCTCCGTTGTAGAACACGAAGAATAAACCATAAGAGAAATTAGGAATATGGCTATTCCCGTATATGTTATTGATTTAGGTGAAAGCCACCGCGCTATGAGAACTTGGCTTGCCACTCCATCACACCTCCAGTGAGGTTTCGCACATTTTTAAAGCCTTGTTTTAACATGAAATCTTTGGCTGCTGCACTTCTAGCACCTGACTTACAATGTACTACAATTTCTTTTTCCATCCATTCATCCAAATCATCTATAGCACCTGCAATTAAACCTAATGGGATAGATTTGGCACCAATATTATAGTCTTGATATTCCCACTCTTCTCTTACGTCAATAAGCAAGAAATCTTCGTGGTTGTCTAGTTTTTGTTTAAGCTCTTCTACGTTGATATCAGTCATAATAAAATTGTTTTACCGTGCAATAATAACAAGTTTGGCGGTGAATTGCTCACCCTTTGCATTCAATAATTTCACATAGTAAATACCCGAAGAGATACCACTTACGTCTATGGTATCAACCTTAGCATCTTGCCATATTATTTGACCGCTCATTGAAATTAGTTGCGCAGTTTTGTATTCTTTACCCAAATGTACAATGCTAGACGCCGGATTAGGGTATAGGCTTATTTTATCTTCTATTCTGGGTGTGTAGATACTTGCATTTAGATCTTTTCGGGTACCTACGTGTGGTCTCATCATCAAGGTTCCGTTGGGTAAATCTTGATTCGTCCAATTCTCAATTGCTTTATAATAGAGATTAAGATTCGGTTTTTCTGGATCACGAATATTCCCATAATTCATATCCCATCCCACATTAAGATTATACATTTCTTGCTGCCACCACCCTATATAATATCTGCCTGGCTCTATCAACAAGGTAGTATCTAAATAATGACTATGAAAGGTACGTTTCTCATTTTGCGTAGAGTAGACAGGATATTCTAGCTCCGATTCATAAATCAACTCATCACTGGATGCATTATTCACTCCTTCTAGAGATTTCCATATTCGGTATGTGAATCTGCGGCTGGATACATCAAATACAGCTTGGTTAAAAAACGTACTTATAGCGTATAATGTATCTTTTTTTGTAACATCAAAACCATAGGCTATTTGCCCCTCTATATTCGTCGGATTGATGTTTTGATCAAATCCAAAGCCTCTTTCTGCAGTGCCATCATCATACGCATAGTAGTCATCAAATACTTGACTGGATAGCAACTTATCATTCACTTTATTCTCATTTTCAAGTGTGCCTCCTTCTTTGATAGAAACAGACCTATTAATTACCAGAGGACTAGTGCCCGGCAAGCTCGGTATAGTGTAAATATCTAAAAATCGTTCTTTACTGCTGAACGGTAATAAGTTATTTGCGGCTGTTTCATTTTTATAATAAATCTCTATGCCATTGAATGAATCTCGCGCCGTTGTCTCTATGTTAAGCCCTTCGTTATATACGCTTGAAATTCTGAAATAAACCTTGTCTTCCATTTGACTTGCTTGGTTTACAATAAAATGGTTGTATGGCATAGATGCGTAATTCTTAAGCAATGACGCAGGAACCGATTGAATCGCGTAATCGTAATAAAAATCTTCGTTCTTTTTTCTATCTTCATCAAGTAATACGTAATCAATATTCCAATGATTTGCATTTGCCACTTGTCTCGTGTAAGTAGTAAACATAAACTGAAAATTACCATGCAAATAATTGACATCTGTAATGGGAAGAATTACATGTTTAAAATCCTCACTATTTGCTTGACCTGCAACTCCCCATACCTTAAACCAAAGGCCGTTTTTGGCTTTAAAATAAACGAAAAGAGAGTCCTGACTATTGAGGTGATAGCCGTTACCGTTAGGCTGATAGTAAAAACTCAGCATGATTGAATCAGCCAAGGTATAAGGCATCGAAACAGGGTTGTTTACTAAATTAATCGGTTGTGAAATAAGACTATCACCAGCACTACTGTAATCTTTATTGATGGTATTATTATACGGAGATCCATCGGATGCCAATGCATCAAAAGTCGCCACATTATAGGTAGGTGGATACTTGCCAAATCCATTATTGATATACACCTGATTATTCAACCATTTGGAGCTATCAGGATAAATACGGCTGGTAAAGAAGTCATCAAAAAAAGGCAACGATAACGAGTCCTTTTTGCTGTATTTATACTTGTTGTAATCTTGAAATGAATAATTAGGATTGAGATGTAAAAAATTTTTGATGACAGCGTTATCGCCAACGGGATAAGTGGTTACTTGAGCGCTTGCAAAACCAATACAAATGAAGCACGCTATAAAAAGTAATATCCCTTTATTCATCTTTTTGAAACGGCTGGCGGTTATGGTTAGTATCGTATTCATCAACAATATTTACGGTAACTCATCTACAACATCTATAGCAGTACTATCACTGTCAAAATAATTAGCAGGTACACCTATCACTAAATCTATCTCAGAGTTTCGCTCGACCAATGTTCCTGGGGCTAGGATCTGGTTAGTACCTGATTCGTATTGTGCTAGTACCGGCTCATCATTTTTAGTGCGCACCGAGGCGTCTATTTGCCTAATTATTTTACCTAACCTCAAATGGGCTCTTTTTAAAATACTTTGCGCTTGTGGCAAAGATGTTTTTTCTGCCAAGTCTGGCATCATAACCATAGGGACCTTGTCTGTATTTATAACTAAATAGATCTTTCTACCTCGTTTTACCTTAAGGCCAGCTGCTGGATTTTGATTGACTACTGCTAGTTTTTTTGCGCCATCTTTAAAAACAGTATCAGTTACTACCCCCTCAAGCCCCATACTTTCCAGTACTTCTATAGCTTTATTGGATTTTATACCATCTAGATCCTTCACTTTCACAAGCTCTCCATCATGTTTGGTATAAACACGTAAGAAAAACATGGTTGCTGTGGCTAAAACTATCAGCAAAAGTCCCATCAGCCCTAAATGAATACCTATCTTTTTCATTTCTTGATCTTTGTTTTAAATACGCTTTTATAAGAGTGACGCAATATACATTCTAATGTACTTTCAGTCAATAAAAGTATCATTTCTTCAAAATAAATTCAGAAGCTAAGTAACCACAAAACACCTAAATTGTCTCTTTAATCCGAACTTATGCTAGCGACCTATGTTTCACGCATTAACCCCTAATAGTAGACACTTAGATCTAACAAGACATTCACACTCAAAAAAATACAATACTCTATCTATCAGCAGATAAAATTAACTTTAGACTATTTTTTCAGCAAAAAATTAAATAATTAGCCTTTAAAATTGCTATTGGTACAGCAATTGAAGCTATACTCGCATTGAGATTTATAAATTAACCCACATGAAGAAAATATTACTAGTACTACTCATACTTTCAGGTTCAACTATTACCTACGCTCAATTAGATTCTAGCTTGGCTTCGTTGCCTGATGTTACCCTTAAAAATGTAGAAGGTACGGACGTAAATATTGCCGATTATGGTAAAAACGGAAAAATAACAGTTATCTCATTTTGGGCTACCTGGTGTAAGCCTTGTATTAAAGAGTTAAAAAATGTGGACGAGCACTTAGAAGAATGGAAAGAATTATACAACATGGAACTGGTTGCCGTGAGTGTGGACGACAGTCGTAATTATGCCAAAGTAAAACCTATGGTAAATGCATTTAACTGGGATTTTGATGTACTCTTAGATCCAAATGGAGATTTGCAACGAGCGCTTAATGTAGTTAACCCTCCCGTTACATTTCTTATAGATCAGAACGGCAACATTGTTTACACGCACACTGGTTATGTGGAAGGCGATGAGTATGAACTCGAAGATCACATCAAAGAACTTGTGCACTAGTTAATTTAGCATCTACAAAAAAGCCCCTTTAGTTTCTAAAGGGGCTTTTTTTATACCCTACCCCGCCACCATTTGGCTTGAGCAGATATATAGCTCACTTGAAAACCTAATTTTCCGGCTCTAAAACCACCTTTGATTAGGTAACTTTTTATAAATGTTTTGAGGGCAACTATAAGCGCTATGACTTGATTGGGATATGGCTTCTCCAATCGACAGTATTTTTTCACCCTAGCGATGTGATCTTCTTTGTCTTTTATACTGTAATGCAACAAGTCCCCATTTAACTGTTTGATGTTAACCTTCCGGGTATGCACCAATTTTTCATGAATATCTCCTTGCCATTGTGCAGATCCTTTAGCAAAGAGTCGCACTTTAGTATCTGGATACCAACCAGCTACCTTTAGCCAAATACCACAATAGTTATTCAATCTATTAAACTGATATGCAAAACCATCCATCAGCCCATCTTTTTGAGCATCTTGTATACTCTGGATTAATGCCGGAGAGAGCACTTCATCTGCGTCTATAGACAATATCCATTCATGAGAAACTTGATCGTTTGCCCAGTTCTTAGTAGCTGCAAAGCCTTGCCATTCATGTTCTAAAAATCTGCATGAATACTTTGCGCACAGCGCCTTGGTAGCATCCGTACTATACGAATCTACCACCACTATTTCTGAAACGACCTCACTCAATGATGCCAAGCACTCTGCAATGTGAGCTTCTTCATTATATGTAATGATTACTGCAGATATGTTCGTTGATGGATTCATAAAAAAATCCTGATAATCAGATTAACAGGATTTTGAAAATATTTTTTACTTAATAAAACTATTAATGGTCGTGCGTGTGATGTGGACATGAATGTGGATCTGCTTCACAGGCATCCGTGCATACATGCGCTTGTTCATCACCGGTGGTTTCTGTAGTTGCAGCAG